>Ga0335083_10001562_pt1 | contig 31290 bp, 32 predicted proteins | sample Lox_Sample_42_FD_206716 | JGI IMG/M metagenome (GOLD analysis project Ga0335083, IMG submission 206716) | Soil microbial communities from Loxahatchee National Wildlife Refuge, Florida, United States - Lox_Sample_4.2 | ecosystem: Environmental > Terrestrial > Soil > Wetlands | place: USA...
CCCAGAGCGCGCCAGCGCAGCTGCTGGCGCAGGCGAGCGTGCGCGTGGCGTGCGTCAATGCGCGTACCCTGCGGCCCCGGCGCCTGCCGCCGTTCCTCCTCGAGGCGCTCGAGGCGCGAAGCGGAGCGAGTCATGGGTGAGCAGCTGTCGATCCTGCGCCTGATCGTACAGGCGAGCGTGCCGGTGCAGATCGTGATCGGCATCCTGCTCGCCGCCTCGCTCAGCTCCTGGGCCATCATCTTCCGCAAGGGGCGCGTGATCGCGCGCGCGCGGCGCGAGGCCGACCGCTTCGAGAGCCGCTTCTGGAGCGGGGATGATCTCGCGCAGCTGTACCGTGCCATCGAGTCCCGCGGCGGTGCCACCGGCATGGCGGGCATCTTCGAGTTCGGCTTCCGCGAGTTCGCGCGGCTGCGCCAGGGGGGCGTCGCGCCCGAGCAGCTGCTCGAGGGCTCGCGGCGCGCCATGCGCGTGGCGCAACTGAAGGAGATCGACCGCCTCGAGCACTCCCTCGCCACGCTGGCCACGGTGGGCAGCACCAGTCCGTACGTCGGGCTCTTCGGCACGGTGTGGGGCATCATGAGCGCCTTCTCGAGCCTCGGTAACGTGCAGCAGGCGACGCTCGCCATGGTGGCCCCCGGGATCTCCGAGGCGCTGGTCGCGACCGCGGTCGGCCTGTTCGCCGCCATCCCCGCGGTGGTCGGCTACAACCGCTTCGCCGACCAGGTGACGCGCCTCGAGATGCGCTTCGATGCCTTCATCGAGGAGTTCTCCACCATCCTGCAGCGGCACGCCGGGCGCGCCACCCCGGCGACCCACGCGACCGCGGAGCGCTGACGTGCCGCACACCGCGCGCGGTCGGCGCCTGCTCGGGGAGATCAACGTCGTACCCTACATCGACGTGATGTTGGTGCTGCTCATCATCTTCATGATTACCGCACCGCTCCTCACCCAGGGTGTCAAGGTGGACCTGCCGCAGGCGGCGGCGGAACCTCTCGAGGCGCAGCGGCTCCAACCCCTCGTACTGTCGGTCGATCGTGGCGGCCGGCTTTACCTTAACGTGGGCGCGAATCCCCAATCCCCGCTCGATGACAACACCGTCGCGGCGCGCGCCGCGGCGGTGCTGCGCAAGGAGCCTGCCACGCAGGTGCTGGTGAAGGCCGACAACGCGGTACCCTACGGGCGTGTGGTGCAGGCGATGGTGATGCTGCAGCACGCCGGCGCCCGCAAGCTCGGCTTCATCACCGAGCCGCCGGCGCCGGCGCGGCCCGGGACCTGATGCCCAGGCGCGATGCAGCGAGCGAGTGACCGCTGGATCTCGATCGGCCTGTCGCTGCTCTTGCACGCGGCGCTGCTGGCCGCAGTGGTGTGGGGCTGGCTGTTGTTCCGCCGGCCGCCGGGGCGGGCCCCGACGCTGGCCATCGAGGCCACCGTCGTCGACGCGCGCACCCTGAAGGGCGCGCAGCGCCCCCCGGAGCCGCAGCCGCCCGCGCCGCCGCCGAGCGAGCCGGAAGGGCCGCCGCAGCCGACGCCGGCGGAGGTGGCGCAGCGCGAGCAGCAGCAGCAGGCGGCCGCGGCAGCCGAGAAGCGCGCCGCCGAGGAGCGTGCCGCGGCCGAGCAGGCCGCGGAGGCCAGGCGCCAGGAGGAGCAGCGCCACGCCGAGGAGGCCAAGGCGCAGGCGCGCGCCGCGCAGGAGAAGAAGGCCAAGGAGGCGGCCGAGGCCGCCGAGCGCGCCGCCGCCGAGGCGGAGGCGAGCGAGCAGGAGGCGGAGCTGAAGCGCAGTCTCGCCGCCGAGGAGAAAACCAACGTGGCGCGTGCGGGTCCCGCGCTCGCCACCTGGCAGGCGCAGATCGCCGCCAAGATCAACCGCGCCTGGCTGCGCCCGCCGACAGCCAAGCCCGGAATAGAATGTATGTTGAACGTGACGCAGGTACCGGGAGGCGAGGTGACGCAAGTGACCATCGGGGCATGCAACGGTGATCAGGCCGTGCGCGAGTCGATCGAGGCGGCGGTGTACCGCGCCTCGCCCCTGCCGCCGCCGCCGGATCCGGCGCTGTTCGACCGCAACCTCAAGATCAACTTCAAGCCGGACTAGAGTGATGCCGAGAATTGCCCGCTGGGGAGTAACCTTCGCGCTGATCGCGAGCAGCCTGCTTGCGGTGAGCGCGGCGCGCGCGGCGCTGCAGATCGAGGTGACCTCCGGGGTCCGCGATCCGGTGCCGGTCGCGATCGTGCCCTTCGCCCAGGCCAATCTTCCGGACGGGGGCCTGGACGTCGCCGGCGTCATCGAGCACGACCTCGAGGGCAGCGGGCGTTTCAGGGCGCTGGCGCGCGAGAGCATGCCGGCGAAGCCGACGCGCGCCGAGGAGCTGCAGGCGCCGGCCTGGAAGGCGGCCGGCAGCGATTACGTGGTGCTCGGGCGCGTCTCGGCGCCGGAGGCGGGCACGCTCGCGGTGGATTTCGAGCTCATCAACACCCTCACCGGGGTGCGCCTCGCCAGCCAGCGCTTCAGCGGCGCGCCGAGCGCGCTGCGCAACGCCGCCCACCGCGTGAGCGATGTGGTCTACCAGAAGATCCTCGGCGTGCGCGGCGCGTTTGCCACCCGCATCGCCTATGTCGCCGTCGACGGCGAGCCGCCGGCCCAGCACTACCAGCTGATCGTCGCCGACGCCGACGGCGAGAATCAGCACCTGATCCTGGAATCGCGCTTCCCGCTCATGTCGCCCTCTTGGTCCCCGGACGGGCAGTGGCTCGCCTACGTGTCCTTCGAGACCAAGCACTCGGCCGTGTACGTGCAGCTGGTGCGCACCGGGGAGCGGCGGCAGGTGTCGGCGCGCGCCGGCGTGAACGGGGCACCCGAGTGGTCCCCGGACGGCAAACGCCTGGCGCTCACGCTCGGTGGCAGCAGCGGCAACCCGGACATCTACATCCTCGACCTCTCCAGCCAGGGGCTGACCCGGGTGACCGAGGACCCGGCGATCGACACCGAGCCGGTGTGGGCCCCGGACGGGCGCTCGCTGTACTTCACTTCCGACCGCGCCGGCTCGCCGCAGATCTACCAGATCGGCACCCAGCCGGGCGCGCGCCCGAAGCGCATCACCTTCGGCGGCACCTACAACGCCCGGCCGCGCGTGTCTCCCGACGGCACGCTGCTCGCGATGGTGACGCTCGATGGCGGCAACTACCGCATCGCGCTGCAGGAGCTCGCCAACGGCACTCAGCGCGTGCTGTCGCGCGGGCACCTCGACGAATCGCCGAGCTTTGCCCCCAATGGGGCTACACTCATCTATGCGGAGCGCGACGCGGCACGCGGCGCGCTCGCGACCGTCTCGACCGACGGGTTGACGGGGCTGCGGCTGAAGGCGCAGCAGGGCGAGGTGCGCGAGCCGGCCTGGGGACCGTTCATTCCCTGAAATGTCGCGACCGATTCATTGCGGAGGACTCTCGAGATGGCGGTAACCCAATCCATGCAGCGCGTGCTCGTCGCCGTGCTGATCGCGGCCTCACTGACGCTGGCCGGCTGCAAGAGCCAGCCCCCGAAGACCACAGCACCGGCGGGCCCGAGTGAGACCGCGGGCGCCGCGAGCGGCGGGGCCGGCCAGGCGGGGGCCGCCGCCGCCGGCACCGTCGGCGTTGACGATGAGGCGGCCGGGCCGGGCGCGGGCCTGCTGGCCACACGCGTGGTGTACTTCGACTTCGACAGCAGCGAGATCAAGGGCGCGGGCACCGACGTCGTGGCGGCGCACGCCAGGTACCTCGCGGCCCACCCGAGCACCCGCGTGCGCCTCGAGGGACACACCGACGAGCGCGGCTCGCGTGAGTACAACATCGGACTCGGCGAGCGCCGGGCGCAGGCGGTGCGGCGTGCACTGCTGCTGCAGGGCGCGAGCGACCCGCAGCTCGCCACCGTGAGCTACGGCGAGGAGCGTCCCGCGGTCACCGGGCACGACGAGGCGGCCTGGGCCAAGAACCGCCGGGTCGAGATCGTCTACCTGGCGCTGCCGGCGGGCGCGGCGCCCAAGCCCTGATGAGGAACCCAACGATGCGCGCCACGGGGCTGGCGCTGTTCCTGGCGCTCGCCTGCCTCGGTGGCTGCGCGAGCACCTCGCCGGTCGACGATCCGGTGCAACAGAAGCTCGGCGACCTGGATGCCCAGGTCGAGCGGCTCGATCGCAGCGTGGCGAACCAGGTGACGCTGTCGCAGCGGGTCGATGAGCTCGAGGCCTCGCTGCGTGAGCTGCAGGGCCGGCTCGATGAGCTCGAGCACGCCAACGAGGCGCTCGCAAAGCAGCAGCGCGACCTGTACGCGGATCTCGACAAGCGCCTGGGTGGCGGCGCTGGCGGCGCTGGCGGCGCCGGAGCGGCGGCCGCGGCCGGTGCGGCCGCCGGGGCCGCGGCGGGCTCGGCCGAGGCTGCACCCGCCGGTCCCTCATCCACCGAGCAGGCGGTGTACCAGCAGGCTTTCGATGCGCTCAAGGCCGGCAGCTACTCGGTGGCGATCACCGGCTTCAAGGACTTCCTCGGCACCTATCCACAGAGCACGCTGGCGGATAACGCCCAGTACTGGCTCGGCGAGGCCTATTACGTGAACCATGACTACGACTCCGCCGGCGGCGCGTTCCGCACCCTGCTGAAGAAGTGGCCGGACTCGCGCAAGGCTCCCGATGCGCTCCTGAAGCTCGGCTACACCCAGTACGCGCAGAAGCAGTACCCGGCGGCCAAGAGCACCCTGACGGAAGTCACCACCAAGTATCCGGGCACGGATGCCGCGAAGCTCGCGGGCGAGCGCTTGAAGCGCATCCCCGCGCAGTAGGGGTGGCGCCGGAGGCGCACCCGTTCGCAGCGGCCCGCAGTGAGCGTGCAATGAGCACGACGCGTCTTAGGATCACCGAGATCTTCCACTCCCTGCAGGGGGAGGCGGACACCGTGGGCGTGCCGACGGTATTCGTGCGTCTCACCGGCTGCCCGCTGCGCTGCCAGTACTGCGACACCGCCTATGCCTTCCACGGCGGGCAGTGGTGGGAGCTCGGGGCGATCCTCGAGCGCGTGCGCGAGTTCGGCAGCCGGCACGTCTGCGTCACCGGCGGCGAACCGCTCGCGCAGAAGGGCTGCGCCGCGCTGCTCGCGCGGCTCTGCGATGCCGGTTACCGTGTCTCGCTCGAGACCAGTGGCGCGATGCCCCTGGGTGAGGTCGATCCCCGGGTCGTGAAGGTGGTCGACGTGAAGACTCCGGGCTCCGGCGAGGAGCGGCGCAACCGTTACGCGGAGCTCGCGCGCCTCAACGCCCAGGACCTCGTCAAGTTCGTGATCTGCGGCCGCAGCGACTACGAGTGGAGCCGCGCGCAGCTCGCGCAGCTCGGCCTGCCCGGGGGCTGCACGGTGCTGTTCTCCCCGAGCCACGAGGAGCTGCCGGCGCGCGAGCTCGCCGATTGGATCCTCGAGGACCGCCTGCCGGTGCGCTTCCAGATCCAGCTCCACAAGTACCTGTGGGGCAACGTGCCGGGCAAGTGAGTACGCCGGCCGCACCGGCGGTGGTGCTGCTCTCCGGGGGGCTGGATTCGGCCACCGCGCTCGCGCTCGCCCGCGAGCAGGGCTTTGCCTGCCACGCGCTGTCGGTGGACTACGGCCAGCGTCACGCCGCGGAGCTCGGCGCCGCCGCGCGCGTCGCGCGCGCCCTCGGCGCGCTCGAGCACCGCGTCATGCGCGTGGACCTGGCCGGCATCGGCGGCTCGGCGCTCACCGACACCTCGATCGCGGTGCCCGAGTCCGCGACCAGCGGCATCCCCGTCACTTACGTGCCGGCACGCAACACCATCATGCTGTCGCTGGCACTGGCGTGGGCTGAGGTGCTCGGCGCGCGCGCGCTCTTCATCGGCGTGAACGTGCTCGACTCGAGCGGCTACCCGGACTGCCGGCCCGAGTATATCGAGGCCTTCCAGGCCACCGCGCAGCTCGCCACCAAGGCAGGCGTCGAGGGCCGGCCGTGCCGCATCCACGCCCCGCTCATCAGCCTCACCAAGGCCGAGATCATCCGTACCGGGATGCGGCTCGCAGTCGACTACGCCCTCACCGTCTCGTGCTACCAGGCCGACGCCGAGGGACGCGCCTGCGGGCGTTGCGATTCCTGCCGGCTGCGCCGCGCCGGGTTCCTCGCCGCGGGCGTGCCGGACCCGACGCGCTACCGCGGCGCAGCGCCCGCTTAAGGAAGGCCGGCGCGCGCAGCGCCAGCGGCCTGCGTGCGCGTGCAGGCGAGGTACACGGGGATACCGGCCAGTCCGAGCACGGCACCCCACACCAGCGGTCGCACCTCGAGCCCGATGGCGACCCAGCCGCAGTAGGCCGCGGCGATCAGGGCTGCGGCCAGCATCAGCGCCGAGACCGCCGGCGTGCCCGGCAGCCACTTGAGGCGCACGATTGCCGCTGCCGCGAGGAAGTAGAGCGGCAGGCTGAGGTTGACCGCGATCGCGGTTAGAAAGCCGAACAGCTCGGTGATCGAACCCGCGTAGTTGCCGAGCAGCATGAGGCTCGAGACGACCCCGGTCGCCACGAAGGCGCGCGCCGGCGCCCCGTGGCGGTTCTCCTGCGCCAGCCAGCGCGGGAAGCCGCCGTGCCTGGCGACGGTCTCAGTGACTTCCCCGATGATGAGCGTCCAGCCGTTCAGGGCCCCCAGGCCGCTCACCAGCACGAAGGCCGCACACACGCCGCCCCAGTTGCCGCCGAGCAGGCGTGCGAACAGGTCCGCGAAGGGCGCGCTCGAGGCGGTGAGCTCGCGCTGCGGGATGAGCAGCATCGGCACCACCGAGATGCCGACGTAGATCCCTGCCGCGATCAGGGTACCGGCGAGCGTGGCGCGCGGAATGGTGCGCTCCGGGTCGCGCACGCGCCCGGCCGGGATGGTGGCGCACTCGATGCCGAGCATGGCGAAGAGCGCGATCGCCGACACGCTCGCGACCTCGCGCCACGAGGCCGGGTTCGGCGGCAGGTGTTGGGTGTAGGCGCGCGGGTGGCTGAAGAGCAAGAGCAGACCGAGCAGGATGACGGCGATCTGCGGCACGAGCTTCAGCACCGTGGTCAGCACCTGCACCCAGCCGGCGGCGCGCACCCCGCGGGAGTTGATGAGCACGAACAGCCACAGCATCGCGAGCCCGAGCACCGGCGGCGCCAGCGGGTGCGAGTTGAGTGCCGGCAGGAAGTAGAGCAGATACGCGACCACCCCCATGGCGATGCCGGCGTTGGCCACCCACACCGAGACCCAGTAGCACCACATGACCAGGAACGCCGTCGCCGGGCCGAAGGTACGCAGCACGTAGTCGTAGGGGCCGTCGTCATCGGCAAAGCGCCGCGCCAGGAGCGCGAAGGCGAGCGCCAGGCACACACAGCCGAGCACCGTGACCAGCCAGCCGGTGAGCGCGTTCAGGCCAAAGGGCGCGAGCTGCGCGGGGATGAGGAAGATGCCGATGCCGATGATGTTGCCGACCACCAGCGCCGTGCACATCCAGAAGCCGAGCGCCCGGGATGCCCCGGGCGCGTGCGCCGCCAGCGGCGTGCTCAAGCCGCCGCCGCCAGCGCCTCGCCGAGGGCTGCCTTGAGCAGCGGCAGGGCCTCGTCGACCTGCGCGCGGCTCACCACGAGTGGCGGAATGAAGCGCAGCGTGCTCACTCCGCACGACAGCAGCAGCAGGCCATTGTGGTAGGCGCGCGTCAGCACCCGCTGCGCGAGCGCCGGGTCGGGTCGGCGGGTGACGCGGTCGGTGATGAGCTCGGCGCCGATCATCAGGCCCTTGCCGCGCACATCGCCGATGCACTCGAACTCGCGCTGCAGCTCGCGCAGGCGGCCGATGAAGTACTCACCGACCTGGCCGGCGTTGGCGGCGTACTCCTGCTGCACCAGCTCGAGGGTGGCGAGCGCGGAGGCGCAGCACAGCGGGTTGCCGCCGTAGGTGTTGCCGTGGGCGCCGCGCTTCCATTTCTCCATGAGGGTCTTCTTCGCCACCACGAGCCCGATGGGCAGCCCCGAGCCCAGGCCCTTGGCGAGGGTCATGATGTCCGGGCGCACCCCCCAGTGCTCGCTCGCGAACATCTTGCCGGTGCGGCCGATCCCCGACTGCACCTCATCGAATATGAGGAGGATCCCGTGCCGGTCGCAGAGCGCGCGCAGCCCGGCGAGGAAGCCATCCGGCGGCACGAGGTAGCCACCCTCACCCTGGATCGGCTCAATCAGCACCGCGGCGACTTCGCTCGCGGGCACGTTGCTCGCAAACAGCACGTTCTCGATGTACTCGAGCACCGCGCGCCCCTGATCGGAGCCATTGAACAGCGGCCGGTAGGTGTTGGGGTAGGGCACGTGCGTGACCCCGGGCATGGTCGGGAAGAAGCCGGCCTGCTGGGTGTACTTGCTGGCGGTGAAGCTGAGCGAGCCCATCGAGCGGCCGTGGAAGCCGCCCAGGAAACCGAGGAAACGCGGCCGCCCGGTGACGTAGCGCGCGAGCTTCAGGGCCCCCTCGACCGACTCGGTGCCGCTCTGGCAGATGAGACTCTGCACCGGCTCACCCATCGGGTTGATCTCGTTGATGCGCTCCGCCAGACGGGTCATGCGCTCGTGCCAGTAGTCGCTGGAGATGTGCAGGAAGTCATCCGCGGCGTCCTTGATCGCCTGTACCACCTTCGGGTGCGCGTGCCCGGTGCTGCACACCGCGATGCCAGCGGCGAAGTCGAGGAAACGATTGCCGTCGACGTCCCAAACCTCGACGCCGCGGCCGCGCGCGATCACGAACGGGTAATCGCGCGGATAGGAGGGCGAGCTCACCAGGCGGTCGCGGGCGAGCAGGGCTGCGGCCTTCGGGCCGGGCAGGGGGGTGCGGATATGCGGTGCAGGCATGACGCTTCCTCTAGTCCTTGGTCAATTCTGGGTCGCGGGCAGGCGGATGCGCACGCGCTCGGCGTGGGCCCGCTCGGTGGCGGCGTGCAGCTCGCGCAGCACCTCGAGATCGGCCGCCGCCGGCGGGGGCAGCTCCTCGGGCGTGCCGGCCACCGCGAGCGGCCAGCCGGTGGCCGCGCGCGCGGCCGCGACCGTGACCCCGGGGTAGAGCGCGGCGAGCTCGAGCTCCTCGGTTTCGGGGTGCGGGCGCAGGATGCCGAGGTCGGTGATCACCGCGCGTGGCCCGCGGCCGGGAAATCCGGCGCGCTCGCGCGCGCCCGCACCCTCCAGGTATCCGACGCTGGTGATGAAGTCCAGCCGGGGCACGAAGCTGCGCGGCGACTGCTTCATGACGATCAGCACCTCGCGGGCGTGCGTGGCGATCTCCGGGGCGCCGCCCGCGCCGGGCAGGCGTACCTTGGGGTGCGCGTAGTCTCCGATGACCGTGCTGTTGATGTTGCCGAAGCGGTCGATCTGGGCGGCGCCGAGGAAGCCGAAGTCGACGCGGCCACGCTGCAGGTAGTGGGCGAAGATCTCCGGCAGCGGCACCACCACGGTGGCGGTCTCGGCGAGCTCGCCATCGCCGATCGACAGCGGCAGCACCCTGGGGCGCGTGCCGACGGTGCCGGACTCGTAGATGAGCACCAGCTCGGGAGCGTGAGTACGCAGCGCGAGGTTACACGCCGCGCTCGGCAGCCCGATGCCGACGAAGCACACCGCGCCGTTGCGCAGCTGCCGCGCGGCCGTGACCGTCATCATCTCATCCGCGCTGTAGAGCGGGCGCGTCATGCGGCCACTCCGAGGCGGCGCAGCAGCGTCGCGTGATCGGGGCAGCCGAGCACGTGTTCCTGCAGCCATTGTTCGAAGCGCCCGCGCTCGCGGGCGATCTCGTCCCATTCGAGGTAGAAGCGGTTGTCGCGCTCGTAGCAGCCGGCCGCGTAGGAGGGGTGGGCACCGCCTGGAACCACACTCACGGCCGTGATCATCCAGTGGGGCAGTACGATGGCGTTCGGCGGCGCAGCCAGCTGCCGGACCCGCTCCTCGACGGTCACCAGCAGGCAGCGTGCGGCGAGTGCCGCCTCGCGCGCCGCGCCGACGATGCCACGGATCAGGACGTTGCCCGCCGCATCCACCGCCTGCGCGTGCAGGATGGTGACGTCGGGGTTCACGGCTGGTATCGCGAGCAGCCTCTCTCCGCTGAACGGGCACTCGAGCGTCGCCGCCGCTGCGCGGCCTTCGCGGTCGAGGTCGGTGGGGGCGTAGTGGCGCATCAGCCCACAGGGCAGGCCACTCGCGCCGGCCTGATAGGCGATCGCCATCTGCGCGTGGCTGCGTTCGGTGAGCGCGAGCGGCCGCGGCCAGCCCTGCTCGACGGCATCGCGCAGGCGGTGCAGCGAGCCGACCCCGGGGTTGCCGCCCCAGGAAAAGGTGAGCCGCGCCGCGCAGCCGGCGCCAATCATTTGATCGTGGATCAGATCCGGGGTCATGCGGATCAGGTGCAGATCGCGCCGGCCCTGGCGGATGATCTCGTGGCCGGCGGCGAAAGGTATGAGGTGCGTGAAGCCCTCGAGCGCGACGCTCTGACCGTCACGCACGTGGCGGGCGATGGCCTCGTTGAGACTCATGAGCGCCATCGCCGGCTACTCGACCACCGTCTGCGACTGCTCACGCAGATACTGCGGCAGGTAGTAAAAGGAGCCGATCGCCTTGCCGGTGCTGCCCGAGCCCTTCCAGCCGCCGAAGGCCTGGTAGCCCGGCCACGCCCCCGTGGTCGCTCCCTGCGGGCGGTTCGCGTAGGTGACGCCCGCCTCGATCTCGGCGTTGAACCACGCCACTTCCGCGGCGCCGCCGTAGAAACCGGCGGTGAGCCCGAGAGGCGAGCGGTTGGCGAGCGCCATCGCCGCTTCGCGTGAGGCGACCCGGTGCATCATGAGGATGGGCAGGAACATCTCGACCTGCCACAACGGGTGATCGAGGGGTGCCTCGGCGAGCGTCGGACGTACGTAGTAGCCGTGTTCGTGTGCGGCGTCGCGCAAGGCCTCGCCGCCGGCCAGGATCCGCGCGCCGTGCTGGCGCAGCTCCCCGACGTAGCGCTCGTAGGAGCGGTAGCCTGACTCGGTGGTGACGGGACCCAGCCAGTTCGCCCGCGCGGCCGGGTCGCCGATCCCGATGGCGGCGATCTGCGCACGCAGCTTCTCCACCAGCGGCGCGGCGACGCGCTCGTGCACGAACAGCCGCGAGAGCGCTGAGCACTTCTGGCCTCCCATGCCGTAGGCCGAGCGCACGATGCCGAGCGCCGCGCGCTCTAGGTCCGCCGCCTCGGTGACGATGCAGGCATTCTTGCCGCCCATCTCCGCGATGCACGGCCGCGGGTAGGGTGGGGCCTGCAGCGCGCGCACGATACCCATGCCGACCTCGTAGGAACCGGTGAAGGTGACCCCGGCGGTGAGCGGGTGCGCAACCAGCGTCGCGCCCACCACCGCGCCCGGGCCGCTCAGGTAGTTGAACACCCCCGGTGGCAGCCCGGCATCGCGGATGCAGTCGGCGAGCAGCCGGTCCGCCCACGGGGTCGCGCTCGCGCCCTTGGCGACGACGGTGTTGCCGGTGATGAGAGCCGCCGCGGTCGGGCCGGCAGCGAGCGCCAGCGGAAAGTTGAAGGGCGCGATCACCACCCACGGTCCATAGGGCTTGAGGACGCTGCGGTTGTGGGAGGCGAAGCTCGCGAGCGGGTCATCCGGGAGTGCGCGGTCGAAGCCGCCGTGGCGCTCGAATTCCTCGGTATAGAGCGTGAAGAAATCGGCGCTCTCCTGGGTCTCCCCGAGCGCCTCCATGCGGTTCTTGCCCACCTCGAGGGTGAGTACCGCGGCGATGTCGTAGACGCGCTCCTCGATCAGCTGGGCCACGCGGCGCAGCAGGCGCGCGCGTTCGGCGATTGGCGTGCGCTTCCACGCCGGCCAGGCGGTAGCAGCCGCGCGCAGCGCCGCCTCGGCGTCTTCCGGCGTCGCGGCGGCGAACTCACCGAGCACCTCGTGGGTGTTGGCCGGGTTGTTCTTCTGGAAGTAGCGTGTCGTCGCGCGCTCCTCGCCACCGATGTGCAGGTAGTAGCGGCCGCCGAGCTGCGTGCGCACCCGGGCCATCGCGGCCTCGTAGCTCTCATGCAGCGCCCCCGGCGGCTCGAACATGGTCGCGTAGGTCAGCTTGAAGCTCATGGGGATCTCTTCAGGAGTTGAGGGCGCGGCCGAGGGTTCCGAGCAGGCCATCGAGCAGCTCGAGCGCCCCGGTCAGCTCCGTCTCGCTGATGACCAGGGGCGGGGCGAGCAGTATGAGGTTGCCGCGTGCGGCAAAGGATACACCCGCATCGAGCGCGCCGCGCAGCAGCTGCTGCAGGGCCGGGTGCATCTGCGGCCAGGGACTCAGGGGCTCGCGGCTCGCGCGCTCGCGCACGAGCTCGAGCACCGCGAACAGTCCGTCGCCGCCTCGCACATCGCCAATGACGGCGTGACGCGCCTGCAATTCGCGCAGTCGACCGAACAGCAAGGCACCGAGGCGGCGCGAGCGCTCGATGAGCCGTTCCTCGGCGTAGCTCTGCAGCGCCGCTACGCCGGCGGCGCAAGACAAGGGGTGCCCCGAGTAGGTGAGACCGGTCATCAGCATCTGGCCCTCGAGGATCCGCGCCACCGCAGCGCTCACCACCACGGCCCCGAGCGGGGCGTGGGCGCCGGTGAGGCCCTTGGCGAGCACCATCAGGTCGGGTGCATTCTCTGGCCCGTAGCGCTGCCACGCGAACCACTCGCCGCAGCGGCCAAAGCCGCTCATCACCTCATCAGCGATCAGATAGACGCCGCGTTCGCGCGTTACCTGGCGCAGCGCCGGCCAGAAGGTCGGCGGGGCGACGATGCCATTGGTACCTGCGTTCGGCTCCATGAGAACGGCGGCGACGTTGTCAGTGCCCTTATCGGCGATCGTCGCGCCGATGTGCGCGGCCGCGGCTGCACCGCAGGCCTCGGCAGTAGTGGTGCCGAACGGGCAGCGATAGGCGTATGGCGGCGGTACGTGCACTACCCGGTAAGCCGCAGGGTCCACGTCGCTCGCGGTCCGGGTATCGCCCGAGAGCGCCATCGCGGCGTAACTCGCGCCGTGGTAGGAGCGCTCGCGGGTGACGATCCAGCCGCGGCTGCGGCCGCAGGCCTGGCGGGCGAACTTTACCGCGTGCTCGTTGGCGTCGGCGCCGCCCAGGGTGAAGAACACCCGCCCGCCCGTGAACCCGGATTTCTCGAGCAGCGCCTCGGCGAGGCGTGCGCGCGGCTCAGCCCCCCAGGCGCTGGTGACGAAGCACAGCTTCTCGGCTTGCTCGCGCAGGGCGGCGACGACGCGCGGGTGCTGGTGGCCGAGATTGCTGCACTCCGCGAGGCTGCTCATGTCCAGGATCGAGCGTCCGTCGGCACTGAAGAGCTGTGCCCCGGCACCCCCGGTAATGGTGGTGGCGCGCCAGTCGCTCTGGCGGCACCAGGTGTGAAGGACGGTCTGCGCTTCCGGTTGCATGGTCGGTGTGCGGTATCGTTGTGCGCACCCGGCGAGCGGCGCGAGCGCTGTGGTGGCGCGGAATGTAGGCTGCGTCCGAGGGCCGCGTCAAACGCCCGGCCGGGCGGGAACTTCCCCGCCGCCGGACTGCATCTAAAGCCCGTGCCGCGGCCGCTGTAGTATCATCTCGCGCCCACGCGCAGAGGGCCCTTCGAGCCCGCCGGTTGCAGAATTTCAAGCCGTGGGGCGTTAGCTCAGTCGGTAGAGCATCGGACTTTTAATCCGCTGGTCGACGGTTCGATTCCGTCACGCCCCATATCCTTAACGCTTGACGTTAATAACGCCTAACGTTATGGTTACGGCGTGATCCGAACCTTCCGGAACAGGGACACCGAGGCGATTTTCAAGGGCGAGTTCGTTCGAACACTCAATCGCGAGATCCAGCAACGGGCGCGCGAGAGGCTGAAGTATTTAGACAGTGCCTTCGATCTGCGTGATCTCATGATTCCGCCCTCGAATCAACTCGAAGCGTTGAGAGGTGACCGTCAAGGCCAGCACAGCATCCGCATTAACAAGCAATGGCGCGTGTGCTTCAGGTGGAAGGAGGGAGACGCGTTCGATGTCGAGATCGTCGATTACCACTGAGCATTTTTCAAGAGTGAGAGAGATTATGGCAGCTAAGAAACTGCGTCCAGTGCATCCTGGCGACATCTTGCTCCACGACTTCATGCAGCCCCTTAAGCTGAGTTCCTACAAGGTGGCAAAGGAACTCGGCGTTGCAGCGCCAACGGTCAATGAGATTGTGCGGCGTCGCCGGGCGATTTCGGCTGAGATGGCTCTGCGGTTGTCGCGCTACTTCGGAACGACTGCGCAGCTCTGGCAGAACCTGCAGACACAGTACGATCTGGAGATCGCAAGCAAGAGGATCGGTAAGAAAGTTGAGCGCGCCATTCAGCCGCTAATACGAGCGGATTGACGCGAACGCGAAGCATTCTCTTGGTCCCCTGCGTCCTATATTGGGAAGCGACCTGGACTTCGGGTCCGGCTCAGGTCTTGCCCTGGATCGAATGGAATTCAAGAGCCAGGGGCAACACATTTCAGCCGCGCTGCACCGAAAATGCACCGAATTGAGGACAGCCAGTTCGGGAACCCTTTAAACACAATCGCTTGCCGAACGAGCCGACGGATACCCAATCCGTTGGCGATCGCAGGTCGTAATGACCTGCCGGCTTTCTTCGGACCTAAACACCTTTGGAGACGGCTGTTTTTGACCGGCCATATTCAAAGCAATCCGGCCCCGAGAAAGCCGGTGGCCCACTGCTGCACCGAATTGCACCGAGCGACGACACGAGATGCGGAAAGACGTGAAAGTCCGCTGGTCATTCGGCGCAAATTCGGTGCAGTGAGTAACTCCAAGACACTCGCAAGCGCGCATCGGCACACATCGGGTCACGGCGATAATGACTGTCAACTCAAGGAGTTACATAGAGTGCTGCGGAGTCGTTCTCAGTCGCTCGGAGCAGGTTGGCCAGGGTTGTGAAGCGTGCCTTCTCTGCCGGCGACGCCCGGGCGGCAATCGACGGTTGCGGTGTTCGGATCGTGCGGCAAGTCATAGGCAGATGGTGTGGGACCGAGCGGCCCTCAATTCTGGGCTCGGTGGCCTCGACCTCGGGGCACCCGTGGTAAGGGGAAGGGGTAGCGCGCTTTGACCCTTCCTGCGTGACCGTGTTGAGGCATGCGACGGGCTCACGGTAGTCGTCGAGCGCGTGATGAGTTCTGCGATGGCGGCGGCGGAGATGAAACGGCGGCAGCCGATGACCACACTTGGCAGCTCACCCGAGCGAAGCAACTGGTAAATCGTGTTCCTGGAGATGCCGCCGAGGAGCCTACGGGCTTGCTGAATCGAATAGAGTTCGGCCTGGTGCATGGTTGCCAACAGCCTGAGTAATTGTTGTAGCGCTAACTAGCCTCCTGCGAGCTTGCGCTCGTTCTCGGAGAAGTAAAGATGGGGTTTCTCTCCAAAAAACTTCAGAAAGTTTTCCGCCGGAGTCCACAGTCGTCCGTCACCGTCCGCCGGCACGTCATACGTTGCACAAAATATTTTTCCGGGTGACCCGTCACCCGTTGGTTGCGGAGACTCCATTGCTCCCGGGCCCAGGCGATGATCGGAGCCTGAGCGCTCGCGGCAGACCGCAAAACGGGGTCGGAAAGTTCGAGCGTTGTCTCTGCGCCGTTTTTGCTGCAAACGCGGACATTTCGCTATCCTGCCCATTGCCATTGACACTTCGCATACCAGCACTAGATCCGCGCTGAGCACCTACCTTGGCAACGACGGGAGTGCGTCATCAGCCGTCGCGAAGTAATCGATGAGTGTCGGCTCTGCGGTGTTGTTGGGCCGCTGTCCTTCGAGCACGTGCCTCCTCGAGCCGCGTACAACAGCCTGCCGAGATTTCGGCCCGATTCGAAGGAGTATCTAGCCTACCTTTATCAGGGTGGCCGCGCGCCAACTGTGATCGAGGAGCCGCGCGGATGCGGCGCCTACACCTTGTGCGCGCCGTGCAATCAGCGCTGTTCCCGCTACGCGCGCGAGTTCATTGACTGGGCAGTTTTCTGGCAAACAGCTCTCGAGGCGCAACCGACGGCACTTGAGATCACCGCGACATCGATGGTTCGGAGGAGTCGAGTTATGAAGGAGATTGTCGCGATGGTTCTCAGCGCCAGTCCACCGAAGCTAGGTCGCAACAACGACGGATGGCTGAGACGGTACGTCAAGAACGCGGACATTACCGGCCTTCCGTTGGACACGCGTGGGTACGTCGCGCTAACACGTGATCAGGATGCGCGTCAGGCTGCGGGTGGTGCCAATCTGGACGCGCGGACTGGTGCAGCGTCCGTCTCCAGCGAGATCGCGCACGCGCCATTTGTCCTTGTAATGACCTTCATGGGCTTGCCGCCTCCGGACGCGCGCCTGGTGAACGTCTCGTACTTCGCCAACGCCGGGTACAACGGTCGGCAAGATACGCAGCTGACCCTCCCGGTCCTGCGCCTACACGGCCACTATCCGGGCACATATCTATGACCTTCCGGCAGCCTTTGTAAGGATTTCTACGTGTTGCGTTTATTTCGTTTAATTCGTATAATTCATGTAGAGGTGCCACCAAATGAGCATTGCCCCAAATCGCGTGGAATTGAGTGATCGTGAGGCGGAGCTTCTTGCACAGGCGAGCCGTTTGATGGGCGAGGCGCTTGATCGCTCGCACGCGCACAGGATTGCCCTCGTTGAGGAAAAAGCAGACGGGAGCGACGTTGCTCGCCTCGAGGTTCCACCGCACGTTCTAAGGCTACTGTCCCAAGTGCTCGCGCTCATGGCGCGGCAGCAGACTTTTGTCCTGTATCCCGAAACCTCGGAACTCACTACGAAGCAGGCGGCAGAAGTACTTGGCGTTTCTCGACCATTTTTGATCCGCCTCTTAGAAGCGGGGGAAATCGACTTTCGTAAAGTCGGGCGACATCGACGAGTTCGAATGAAAGACATTCTTGCCTACAAACAGACCATGCAGGTCAAGCGACGCGCTGCGTTAGATGAACTTGTCAAAGCAAGCGAGGAAGCGGATGGGTACGATCTCTAATGGTGCCCCTCGATCGCTTTACGGTCGTATTGGACTCTTGCACGCTGTTCCCGATGTTTACGCGCGATGTTTTGCTAACGCTCGCCGAACACGAATTCTTCAATCCTAAGTGGTCCCCTCGTATACGAGAGGAATGGACTCGCAACCTATTAGCTCGAATGCAAGAGCGCTCGCTCGATTCAGACAATCAGGAAAGAGTCGAACGCATCCGCGCGGCGATGGACGCCGCCTTTCCCGACGCTATCGTGGTTGCCGATCTGCCGGAACCTACAACTCTTGGACCAGTTGACCCTAAGGACCGTCACGTGGTTGTGACCGCAATAGCGGCGCGCGCCGACGCGATCGTAACGTTCAACGTGGCCGACTTTGCGGCCACTCACTTGCAGGAGCACCTGCAGATAGAGGTAATTCATCCCGACGCGTTTGTGATGGATCTAGTCGAACTCAATGAAAAGCGCGCAGTGGCAGCTTTTCGCGATCTCCGAGCGCGAAAGAAGAAACCTGCCTGGGACCTCGCGGAGCTGATCCGGCGCGCGCAAGGGGCTGGACTCACACAAACTGCGCAGTGGCTGAGTAACCCAGACGTCGCGGAACTGCTTTAACGAACTTATAGCCGACTGGGACTTTCGCCGAGTGCCGCGGTGTACGCGTGCGCTAGATCGGTGACTCTTAATCCGCAACGGAAGATAGCGCCTTAGTGGCCCGTGCAGCCGAACTTGCAATCGGGCGCGCCGTTATAATTTGCCCGTATGAACGTCACGATGCGCCACAGATCGTCGTCCGTCTTCACAATCTGTCCAAAGGCTGACATTGGGCCGACGACGTTCTCGGTGGCCTTGCGGGTGTAGCCCTTGCTCTGCAGGCTCTGGCTGCCGTATGCAGTCAGTCGAAACAGTGTGTCGTCGTCGCCGCCGTAGATCCATATATCATTGGTGAGCGGCGGAGCCATGCCTCCGCCACCCCTGCCGCCGTGACATCCGCTGCAGCCGTAACGTTGATAGAGTTCACTGCCCGACGCGACGACGGCGCCATCAGTGTCTACGTATGGGTTCTTAAGCGAGCCTTTGGGAGCCGCGTCCGCCCGTGCCGCGGGTGTCATCGTGCCACCGGCCGTCGGCTCGGCATTGGACGTGGGATGGGGCGGCTGCTGTGCGTCGAGCGACGAGGATGTCAGGCCGGCCAGGAAAAGGATCAATGCGCACTTAGACACGCGACACCTCTTGGCACGTTGCGGCTTCAACGGCGCCCCAGGTTCCGTGGTAATCGGGTCGATCACCAGGCTGCGCAGTCGGCACTGAGGAGCACATGGAGCTTCGTGAACTCCCTTCATCGTACTCTTGGCCAGCGTCGAACCCGTCACGTCATCCCGCGGGCTGTGCTAGTCAAGATGGAACGACCGGCTCCCGATTTGCAAAGCGCGGATTACGCTTTGGATCGGGAAAGACCCGCGGCGCAGAGCCGCATACAAATGGGAGCCGGCGATGAAGAACGTACGATTTGTAGGGCTTGATGTCCATGCGGAGACGATTGCCGTGGCGATGGCCGAGGTGGGCGGCGAAGTGCGCAGTCTCGGAGTGATCCCCTACCATTGGGCAGCAGGCTGCAGCCGGTGTGACCGGTGCGCGGGAGCATGATGCAGCTTTGGGCTCTGGCGAAGCGTGGGAGGCTATGCGCGAAGTCCTTATAGGCCACTTTGGCGCGCTTTTGCTTGCTGCCATCTCATCGGGTGCCGCGGCGCGCGACTTCGATCCGACACCATGGCTGGATGATTTGGCGCAGGCGAAGAACGCCTTCGCAACCAGGTACTCGAATTTGGAATGGGCGCAGTTCGACGCCGATGGGCGGCTGTCGGACCTGTTCGTGCAGGCCGAGGCTCGGGTGAAGGCGGCAGGAAGCGACGCTGATGCGCGCGCGGCGTTTGATCGGCTCGCGCGACGTCTGGGCGATGGGCACGTGCAGTTCGACTGGCCCCAGCCGCCGCGCACGCCGTCGGCTTCGGCCGTAACAGCCCCCGACGTCTGCAGCGACTATGTCCCGGAGCACGGCGCGGCGCCCCTGGCAGGGGAGGCCGCTGGATATCGCGCGCTCCACACGCCTCAGTCGACCGTGTTCCCCGCCGGCGTGATTCCTGTGGGAGCGCGGCGCGTCGGCGTGATCAAGATCGGTATGTTCGGCCCGCACGCGACACCCAGCTACTGCCACGCGGCCGCGGCCGCCTTGCACATCGCTGAGGATAAACCGTGCGATGACGCCTGCGAGGATCTCATCGACCACTGGGCGTCCGTGCGAATGACCGAGGACTTCGCGGCCCAGGTCGAGGCGCTGAAGACGGCCGGCGCGCACGTGCTCCTGGTCGACATCGCCGGCAACGGCGGCGGAAGCGAATGGGCGGAGACCGCCGCGCGAATGCTCACGCCGATCCGCCTCGCCGCGGAGCCCTTGGGCTTCGTGCGCGGACCGCACTGGACGCAGAAGCTTACCGCTCTGGAGTCCCAGCTTCGGGGCTTCGCCAAAACGGCATCGTTGGAGGATCGTGCCGAGCTCGCGCGCCTGGCCGACCAGGCTGCGGCGGCCAAGGCCATCGCTGAGACCAGCTGCGATTCGGCCCCGCTCTGGAGCGGCTCACGACCGGCCTGCTCGTGGCTGGGTCGCGGGATGTGGGCTACGGGTCTCGTCGCCTCGGCCGATCCGAAGGCGCTGCGCGGCAAACCTTGGGCTTCTCTGGTGTTCAACGCCGCCGAGGTCCCCTATGAAGAGGGCGTCTGGAACGGGCCCCTGATCGTGCTGGTCGACCGTTGGACAGGTTCTGCGTCGGAGCAGTTTGCCGCCGAGCTGCAAGACAACCACGCGGCCGTCGTTTTCGGTGAGACGACCTACGGGGCGGGCTGTGGCCACACCGACGGCGGGACGCCGACCCACCTGTCGCACAGTGGCGCGACCCTGGAACTGCCCGACTGCGCGCGCTTCCGCGCTGACGGCTCGAACGAGGTCCGGGGCGTAGTGCCCGATGTACTCATAGGCTTCCACAAGTCCGACAACGCCCGGCTCAAGGCGGCGGATGTTCTGGCCAAACTGCCGGACGCCCTGGCCGCATTACACACGACGGGTGTTGGCTCCTCGGGGCCGTGACCACGCTTCGTGTGCCCGGTGCTAAATCGGGGAGCACCTCACCGTCTGACAGCGCGTGATTGCAAGCCGTGCGCTAAGCAGAGTCTTCCCTGGTGGTGTCGACGGGAATGGCGAGGTCGTTAGCGCCGCGCCGCGGGCTTCGGCGCCGCCAAGATCACCGCGCGGCAGCTACTGACGCGTACCGCGGACCTGAGATACCGATTCTTCCGTCACGCCCCATGTCTCACTCGCGGCGGCCGATACAGGCCTCGGTCGGATACCTCGAGCGGCGGCGGGAACTAACTGAGCAGTGGCGTCATGCCGGGTTCGGCCTTGCGCATGGCGCGCTGATAGGCCGGGCGTGCGCCGATGCGCGCCAGGTAGGCGCGCAGGCTGGGGAACTGGGTGAGCTCGCGCCTCAGGAAGTAGCGCAGCGTGGTGAGCGGGAAGAGCATGATGATATCGGCGGCGGTAAAACGCTGGCCGGCGAAATAGTCCACCTCGCCGAGGCGCCGCTCGATCATGGCGAAGGCCCGCTGCGAGCGCGCCTGCATGGCACGCACCAGGGCAGGGTCGGCCGCCTCGCCGAGGCGCGCCACGAAAAGGTCGGCGATCAGGCTCGGCATCAGCGAGCCGTTGGCGAAATGAAACCAGAACAGGTAATCGGCAAACTCCGGCTCACCGGACGCCACCGCCAGCGTGCTGCCGCCGTGCTTCGCCAGCAGGTACTCGATGATGGCGCCCGACTCGGCCAGTACCAGTTCCCCGTCGGTGATGACCGGGGCCGTGCCAAACGGGTGCAGCGCGCGGTAGTCCGAAGGCGCGAGCTGTGTTTGCGGATCGCGATCGTAGCGACGCAGCTCGTACGGCAAGCCGAGTTCCTCGCACAACCACACGATCCGCTCGGACTGCGAAATCCCCAGGTGATGCACGGTCAGCATGATAGTGCCGACCGCTTCCCCGACAACCGGCTCACTGGACGATCGGTTCGAGCACGACGACCGGGATTTCCCGCGCAGTCCGCTGCTGGTAGCGATCGTAGGGCGGATAGATCCCGGCCATCATCTTCCACAGCCGGGCGCGTTCCTCGCCCGCCGCGATGCGGGCGCGCGCACGCAGCCGCTCGCCCTTGATCTGCAGGGCGACCTCGGGGTGGGCGGTGAGGTTCAGGTACCAGGCGGGGTGATCCGGGGCACCGCCCTTGGAAGCGATGATGACGTAGTCCTTGCCCGGGTGGCCGAAGATCAGCGGCAGCGACTGCGGTTTGCCCGAGCGCCGTCCCGTGGTCGTGAGTATCAGCGTCGGCGTCAGCTCCGGTCCCCCCACACGGCGAAAGTCGACGTAGTAGCCGTCCTCACCGTCGCTCGCCAGATAGCGGCGCATGTGCTCGGCCATCCAGTCCGGGCGTGTCGGGTCGACAACATATGCGGCCATGGCTCACCTCGACTTCAGGCGGGACGGCTATCGTATACCGTCGGGGCGGCGCGGCGCCTGCTGCAGCAGGGCAGACCTCGGCACCACCGGCCGCATTGCTAAGATGCAGCCTGCCGTACGCCTTTGGACCCTCATATTAATGACCGTCACCTCTGACCCCGAGCCCGCGCGCGGCGCGGCGACCGAGATCTGCATCGGTCTGGACACCGGCGGGACCTACACCGATGCGGTCGCGCTCGATGACCGCCGCCGGGTAATCGCGACTGCCAAGGCGCTCACCACCCACTGGGACCTCTCGATCGGCCTGGCGGCAGCCATCCGCTCGGTCCTGGCGCATCTGCCGCCCGGGGCCGAGCGCAGCCACATCACGCTGGTCTCGGTCTCCACCACGCTCGCCACCAATGCCGTGGTCGAGAACCGCTTCAGCCCCATCTGCACGCTCCTCGTAGGCTTCGATGAGCGGATGGTGGAGCGCTCGGGCCTGAAGCGCGAGGGCGGCGGCACCGTGGTACGCGTAGGCGGCGGTCACGATGCGACGGGCGAGCAGGCCGAGCCCCTCGATGAGGCGGCAATCGCAGCGGCCGTGCGCGAGTTCGGCCCGCAGGTCGAGGCCTTCGCGGTGGCCGCGATGTTCTCGGTGCGCAATCCTGCGCATGAGCGCCGTGCCCGCGAACTGATCCGTTCGCTGTGCGCAAAGCCCGTCACCTGCAGCTACGAGCTCAGCTCTCAGCTCGATGCACCCAAGCGCGCGCTCACCGCGGCGTTGAACGCGCGCCTGACCCCGCAGATCGCACAGCTGCTCGCCGCGATGGGGCAGGTCCTGCGGGCCGAGCGGATCGGCGCGCCGCTGATGGTGGTCAAGGGCGATGGGACGCTGATGCGCGCGGCGGTGGCGCTCGAGTACCCAGTCGAGACGGTGCTGTCGGGACCGGCCGCGAGCGTGGTCGGCGCCGGGTTTCTCAGCGGCCTGACCGACTTCGAGGTCGCGGACATGGGCGGCACGACGACCGACGTGGCGATCGTCGCCGACGGGCGGCCGGTGGTGCGCGCCGAGGGCGCGGTAATCGGCGGCTGGCGCACGATGGTGCAGGCCATCGACGTGCACACCTGCGGACTCGGTGGTGACAGCGACGTGCACTTCAACCGCGAGCGGTGCCTGACGGTGGGCCCGCGCAAGGCGCAGCCGCTGAGTCTGCTCGCGTGGAAGTTCCCGGAGGTCCTCGCGAGCCTGCGCGAGCTCGCCGCCGCCGAGTATCTCCCCCCGTATGCCGCGCAGTTTGCCTACCGCAATCCCGGACGTGACCCGGGGGATCGCCTGGACCGCCTCGAGCAGCGCGTCTGGGAGGCACTTACCGGGCAGCCGGGTCGGCTCGGCGAGGTGGCGCGGACGGCGCAGGGAGTCGAGGCCGCGCGACGCCTGGTGGATCGCGGGCTGGCGACGCTGGCCGGTTTCACGCCGAGCGATGCCATGCACGTCCTCGGCCGCCAGCAGGACTGGGACGCCGAGGCGGCCCGCCTCGGTGCGAGCATTCTTGCCACCGAGGAGCGCAACGCGAGCGCACGGCGCGAGCGCGATACGCCCGAGCGCATCTGCGAGCGTACCTACGAGATCGTCGTGCGCGAGGCGGCACGCCTGGTGCTCGAGAGCGCGCTGGCGCGCGACCCGGGCATTGAGGCCCGTGGCGGCCGCTGGGGTCCTCTCGGCCGCCTGCTCGAGAATGTGATCGACGGGCGCCCGTTCGCGCGTCTCGTGCAGGGGCATCTGCGGCTCGCCACCCCGCTGGTCGCCATCGGCGCTCCCGTGGGGGCCTATTACCCCGAGGTGGCGCGGCGCGTTGGCGCGCCGCTGGTGGTGCCTGAGCACGCTGCGGTGTGCAACGCGGTCGGCGCGGTTGCCGGTGTCGTGTCGGAGTCGGTCGAGGTGCTGGTCAACCAGCCCGAGCTCAATGTGTTTCGGGTGCACGATCCGGCGGGCAACCGTGACTATGGTGCGGCCCAGGAAGCCATCGAGCACGCCACGCGGGTCTCGCGCGAGCTGGCTCTCGCTGCAGCGCGGCGTGCCGGGGCCAGCGACCCGCACCTCGAAACGACCGTGTCCGAGCGCCGCGCCCAGGCCGGCTCCGAGGACGAGTACCTGGCCGAGGCGACTGTGCGCTCGCGCGCCACCGGTCGGCCGGCCACGGCCGCGGCGCCCGACGCACCCGCCTAGAGGCAAGAAGCTGCGGCGCGGTTGCAGTACCGTCAAGTCAACGGTACGTTCCCAGACCATGGAGAAACCAACGCCAACACGCTGGCACGCCGTCTCGATCGTCGCCAGCGCCAAGAGCTGTGACGCGGCACGCGCGCTCAAGGCGCGGCGGTTTCTCAGCAAAGACGCGCCACGCTTGCCGCTGGCCGAGTGCAGCCACCCCTCGAACTGCTCCTGTACCTATCGCAAGCACGCCGATCGCCGCGCCGGGCCGCGCCGCGAGGAGGAGAAGACCGGCCTGCGGCGCCCGGGCGACCAGGAGCGGCGCACACGCCGCGGGCGCCGTAGCACCGACGTGCCGGAGGAGTAGCGCGCGGGCGCATCCACCCCCAGGCCCGTCTGGGGCTGAATCCGAGCGCTTCCACGAGCCCCTGAAATCCGCAGTCGACCCCGGCGTTCAATGGCGGGACCAAGGTCGCATCCACCGAAGGGTGCGCTTTCTCATAGCCTTGCCGCTGGTTCGGGCAGGGAGCAGCTGAGCTTGGGAGCGCAGATCGGGCCATCGAGCATCGCCGGGTCAAGTCTCCGGAGGCCAGGGTGCGGTCTACAACGAGAACACCGGCGAGGTCACGACCTTCGGGCCCGCGACGGGTGCGGGTGGCCCACCGTCGGGCACGTGGGCGATGACGTCTACGCCGGCAAAGACGGCAATGTCTATCGCAACAATGGCGACGGCTGGCAGAAGTACACCCCGGGCGGGGGTTGGAACGACGTGCCGGGCAGCAAGCAAGGACGGGCGACGCGCGATGCCACGGGCGGCTTGGGTGCCAGCCATGCGAGCCCGGATGCCGGGTCGGCCCACTCACTCGACACCCAGCGCTCGGCGCGCCAGTCCGGCAATGAACGCAGTCAGATGGTGCGGCATGCCTCCTTTGGCATGCGCGGCGGCCTGCGCGGAGGCTTTCGGCGGCCCTAGCCGGTGCCGCTCTCGCGCACGGCGGGGCGGCGTCTGAGGCTCTCGTGGATGAAGCCGATTAGGGGCTCGCGCTGCAGCGGCTTGGCGAGGTAGGCCACGGCGCCCTCGGCCATGCACTGTTCGCGCAGCGCCGCCTGATCATGTGCGGTCATCACGATGATCGGCAGGCTGACGTGCGCCAGTGCCAGACGGCGCTGCACCTCGCGACCCGTCAGCCCCGGCATCTGGTAGTCGAGCAGCACGACATCCGGCTGATGTGTGCCCAGGGAATCGATGAACTCCTGCCCCGAGGCGAACACCTCGACCGCAAAACGCGACGCGTTAAGCATGCGCGCCAGCGCGCGCCGTACTGACTCCTCATCGTCGACGATGGCAATGAGGGTCTGCGTCATGCGGTCATTGGGCGCGCTTGCGCGCCGCGCCGGTAGTGGACCTTCGTCCTACGTCTGGACCGGGACCCGGAAACACAGGATCGCACCCCTCTCGAGGCCATTCTCAGCCCACAGCCGCCCGCCGTGCGCCTCGATGATCGAGCGGCAGATGGCCAGCCCGAGCCCCATGCCCTGCTTCTTGCTGGAAACGAACGCCTGGAAGATGCCCTCAAGCTGCCCGGCAGCAATCCCGGGGCCGCGGTCAGTCACCGAGCACTCAAGTGCCCCCTGATCCGCGCTGCGGGTCGTGATGGTGAGTTCGCGTTCGGCCGCCGGCTGCTCGGCCATGGCTTCGCAGGCGTTCACGATCAGATTCAACATCACTTGCTGCAGCTGCACGCGGTCGATCAGGGTACTGGGAAGCTGCGGATCCAGCGCGACGCTGACTGCGACGTTGTGCGTTACGAGGTTGCCATGCGCCAGCGCCAGCGCGTCGCGCACTACCTGGTTGAGGTCGGCTACCTCGCGCTGGATCTCGCCGCGCGCCAGCATCGAGCGCAGGCGCCGGATCACCTCCGCGGCGCGCACGTCCTCGCGGACGATGTCGCCCAGTATTTCCGCGAGCTCGCTCCCGGCCGGCACCATCTGCAGCGCTGCTTCGGCGTTGCCGAGGATCGAGGTCAGGGGCTGAGCCAGTTCGTGTGCGAAGGCGCCCGAGAGCTCGCCGAGGACCGCCGCGCGTCCGAGGTGCGCCAGTTGCTGGCGCTGCTCGCGTGCCTCCTCCATCACGCGCTTGTGGGCTGTGATGTCGGTGCGGGTGATGACCACGCCGCCCTCGGGGCGCTGCAGCCGTTCGATGAAGATCTCCTGCCAGAAGGTGCCGGCTTCGGTGTTGCGCGAGAACTCCAACCGCCGCCGCACCGCGACCCCGCGCAGGATGTCCTGGATCTGCTCGCGCAGCGCCGTTGCGAGGCCATCACCGCCCGTCGCGGCGCCCGCGCACAGCTGCAGCAGCTGATCGCCGATGTCGGCACGCTCGATCGCATTGGCCGAGGGCTGCTCGGCGAAGCGCCGCCAGGACTGGTTGGTTTCTATGACGACGCCGGCGCCGTCGAGCACGGCCACCTGATCATGGAGCGAGGCGAGCACCGAGGAGTGCAGCATCTCGGCCTGGCGGCGTTCGGCTTCCACCCGCCGCAGCGTCGACAGGTCGAGAAGGTAGGCCGCGCCCTCGCGGGCGTTGCCGGGAAACAGCCGTCCGCCCAGCAGCACCGGGACGCGTGCCCCGCTGCGCAGCAGCAGCTCGCGCTCGACGGGGCCGCCGTCGGTGACGAGAGCCGTGTTCGCATCGGCCGCGGCCGGCGTCGGACCTGTGGTGCCGAGGAGCTCGGCTGTCTTCAAGCGCCCGTTGCGCAGGTCCTGGCGGGTGTAGCCGGTCAGTTCCAGGAACGGAGCATTCGCGTCGGTGATCTGCCCGGCGCGGTTCCAGATCAGGGTCGGCACGAGGTTGTGCTCGAACATGCTGCGAAAGCGTCCGCGGCTCGTGGCGTCCGCGCGCGCCAGCGCCGCGCGCTCCTCGATGGCCGCGGGCAGCACCAGCATGATCATCGCCGTGAGCACCAGGAAAAGCAGCAGGGAGATGAGGCTCTCATCGGGCGACTGGGCCACGAACGGTCCGGTCTGGTGCAGCGCGCCCCAGATCGCCAACGCGCCGAGCGCCAGCATCGTGGCGCACGAGCCGGCCACCCCGAAGCGCAGCGCCGCCCACAGCAGCACGGCAAAGGGCGCGTACAACAGCACGAACGCATGCTGGGTGACATCGGTGGGTCTGATGAATCCGAGGATCCCGAGGCTCGCCAGGCATACCGCCAGCAGGCACGCCTCGGCCGCGCGTCCCGGGCTTGGGCTCTCGCGTGGGCCACGCAGCCAGGCGGCGGCGCTCAGGGTCAGCGGAGTCACCGTCAGTATGGCGAAGGAGTTGGTGAGAGAGCGCCCCGCCGCCGTGATCCAGAAAGTCGTGTGGCCGTCGATGGCTGCGAGTGCGGCCGCGAGCAGCACGCTGGTTGAGATCGGCGCGAGCAGGCCGCCGATAAAGACGAAACTGACGGCGGTGCCCACCTGGTCGATACGCCGCAGGGGCGGGGCGAGTGAGGAGAGCCCGAGCGCGCCGATTAGTGCGGTGCAGCAATTAGTTCCGTACTGCAGGAGCGAACGGATAAGGGCCAGGTCGGTGTCGAAGGGCATCCGCGCCAGCAGATGCACCGGCAGCAGCGCGGCGAGATACCACCACCAGGTGCGTCTCGGCGCGAGCAGCAGCGCGGCGAGCACGATCGAGTTGGGGAGCCAGAGCGCCGAGAGCGGCGCCGACGGAAAGGGCCACGAACGCCCGAGGCGTGCACTCGCCAGATACGCCAGTCCGAGCAGCGCACCACCGGCAAGCGGCCCCAGGGTCCCGGACTTGGGCAGTGAGCGCTGCACGCGCTCCCACAGCCCGAGCGTTGTGCCCGGAAGCGTGGCGGCAGCGGCGGCGATCTGCGCCTGAAGTCCGGTTTCGCGGCTTGACACCCTGATGACCCCTTCGGGCACTTTCCGGCGCTGAGATTAGTGTGTACCGTGGCAAGGCCTCGTGCCAAGCGATGCAGTGCGGCTGATGTGCGGGGAATCGGACCAAGGTCCGATTCCGCGGCGTGCCGCCGGCCCGCATAGTCAGCGTGGCGGTGCGAGCTGCGCGATAGCTTGCGGACGCAGTCTGGAACGGGGCCGTGGGTGCGCGGTCGCGGATTGCCTACCAACAGTAACAACAGGTGCGAACCGACCGTTGCCCCGGAGGGCTCCGCCTCGAGAATGTCGCGCCCTGCGAGGCCTGCCGGCGTGCCGTGCCGCTGAGCCGGCGCGGATTCACGGCGAGGATCAAGAACGGCGCGTAGGGGAGCAACGATGCTATCGCTCGGCACAGTGTTTCTGCTGTTCTTTATCACGCTCGGGCCGCTGAAGCTGCTCGGTCCCTTTGCGCAACAGACCCGCACGCTGGACGAGGCCACATTGCGCGGCCTGGCGGTGCGCGTGTTCATTCTCGCCCTGCTCGCGGTGTTGATCGGCGGCACACTCGGCACGGTGCTGCTGGAGAAGTGGCGGATCTCCATCGAGGCGCTGGTGATAGCGACCGGGATCATTTTCTTCCTGGTGGCGCTGGATCTGGTGATGGCGCCCTACCGACCGCCTCCGGCCGAGCCCGAGCCGCTGCCCGCCAAGCCCATCAAGGCGGCCCTGAGACTGACTTTCCCGCTGGCCGTGACGCCCTACGGCATCGCGGCGGTGATCGCCGTGCTGGTGGGCATGAATGGCGAGCTGCACGCCCCGGCCGTCTACGCGATGCTGGTCGGTGTGATGCTCCTGAACCTGCTGGCCATGCTCTATATCCGCCAGATCATGGTCGGCCCGGTGCTCCTGATCCTGCAGATTCTCGGCGCGGTGCTCGGCGTGCTGCAGGTCGCGCTGGCTGTACAGATCATGATCCGCGCGCTGCGCGACCTGCACGTCCTGCCGGAGCTGTCGTGATAGCGACGCTGGCAGACGGCAGCCTCAGGGACAGACGATGACCGACAAGTGGGAAGGCAGCGGCGAGATGTCCAGCCTTGCAGAGCCGACGGCGCTCGATCCGGCGAGCGCCAACATGCTGTGGATCCCCGGTGGCGTGTTCAGCATGGGCTCGGATCGGCATTACCCGGAGGAGCAGCCGGTGCACCGCGTGCGTGTCGACGGTTTCTGGATGGATCGCACGCCGGTGACCAACCGGGAGTTCCGGCGGTTCGTCGAGGCCACCGGCTACGTTACCTTCGCTGAGATCGCCCCGGATCCAAAGGACTATCCTGGCGCGCTGCCGCACATGCTGAAAGCAGGTTCGCTGGTGTTCTCACCGCCGCGCCACGCGGTCGACCTGCGTGACTGGTCGCAGTGGTGGAACTTCAAGTTCGGGGCCAACTGGCGCCGGCCGTACGGACCGAACGCCTCCTTTAAGGCGCTCGACGAGCATCCGGTCGTGCACGTGGCGTACCGCGACGTCGAGGCCTATGCCCAATGGGCGGGCAAGAGTCTGCCGACCGAGGCCGAATGGGAATTCGCGGCGCGCGGGGGTCTCGACGGCGCCGAGTTTGCCTGGGGCGAGGAATTCACGCCCGCCGGGCGCCACATGGCCAACACCTGGCAGGGTGAGTTTCCGCAGGAGAACTCGCGGGCCGACGGCTACGCGAGAACCTCGCCCGTCACGGCTTTTCCGCCCAATGGCTATGGCCTGTACGACATGATCGGCAATACCTGGGAGTGGACCGCGGACTGGTACGCGGCGCGCCACGAACCGACGGCCCCGAGTCCGTGCTGTCCGTCGGAGAACCCGCGCGGCCCGGGCGCCGCCAGCAGCTACGACAACTGCCAGCCCGACATCCGCATTCCGCGCAAGGTGCTTAAGGGCGGCTCACACCTGTGCGCGCCTAACTACTGCCGCCGCTACCGGCCCGCCGCGCGCCACGCGGAGCCGGTCGATACCTCGACGAGCCACGTCGGGTTCCGTTGTGTCGCGAGGATGCCGCCATGAGCGAAACACCGGTTACCGCCAAGAACAGCACCGACGCGCAGATCAGCACCGAGCTGTCGATGCGCCGCACGGGCATGTCCTTCCAGCGCACGCGCATGAGTGCCGACCGGACGCTGATGTCCATCATCCGCACGTCACTGTCGCTCATCAGCTTTGGTTTCACGATCTACCAGTTCTTCGCCAAGCTGAAAGAAGCCGGTACGTTGACCCACACGGCTTCGTCGCGCAATTTTGGCGAGGCGCTGGTATGGCTCGGGATCGGGATGCTGCTGGTCGGCATCTTCTATCACCTTGCCTTCATGAAGGAACTGCGCCTGCAGCGCGAGCAGATGCGCGAGGCCGGCCTCATCCATGCACAGAGCGGTTTCCCGCCTTCGCTCACACTCATCGTGGCGATAGTGCTCCTGATACTTGGCTTGGGGGTGATCATTGGACTGCAGTTCAAGATGGGTCCCTTTGGGTAGCGACGGTTCCGACGCCGCGCCTGGGGGGACGCAGCGACTCCGGAGGGCAGGGGCATGAAGGAGCTTCTCGCGCTGGTGAGCGAATGGGCGATCACTGCGATCGACGGCGTGGCGCTCCTGATCGTGATCTACGCGTGTGCGGAGGCCACCGTAGGGGTCGTGCTCACACAGGTGCGCCGCTCGTCCAACCAGGAGGGACGCAGCGTCTGGCTGCGCTTTGCACGCTGGCTGGTGGCGGCGCTCACTTTCCAGCTCGCGGCGGACATCATCGAGACCTCGATCCGTACCGACTGGGCAGTCATCGCCCGCGTTGCCGCCGTCGCCGTGATCCGCACCTTCCTCAACTACTTCCTGGAGAGGGACGTCACGGAAATCCGTGAGCGCCGCGACGCGTACGCGCGCAGTCACTCATCGGCCGAGCCACCCCGGTGAACCAGCTCGAAGAGGAGGAGCGTGTACTGTTCGATGGCGGGCCGCCGGAGAAGCTCCAGGCCTGGCTCGGCCTCATCCAGCAGCAGCGGCCCCATGTGGTGCGCCGTGCGCTGGTCGCGATCGCGCTCGGCTGGGTGCCACTGCTGCTGCTGAGCGCCTGGCGCGGGCAGCTGTGGTGGCAGGACAGCGCGGATACGTTCCTCGGTGACCTCGGTGCGCATGCGCGTTTCCTGATCGCTGCGCCGGCCCTGATCCTGGCGGAGACGATCTGTCTGCCGCGCCTGACGGCCATGGCGATCGAGTTCTGGCACGGCGGTCTGGTGAGCAGCGCCGACCGTTCCCAATACGCTGCGACCGTGCACAGCACGCGGCGCCTCATGACCTCAAAGCTTGCGGAGGGGCTGACCATCGTGCTCGCCTATTGCGCGGTCGGCGCACTGGCCGTGCAGAAGACCGGGGGCACGGTGCCGCGCTGGTTCGGCAGCAGCGGCGTACACGGTATCGCGCATCTCGAGCCGGCGGGTTGGTGGGCGGCGCTGGTCAGCGTGCCGTTGCTATTGACGCTGATCCTCGGGTGGATGTGGCGACTGACGCTGTGGACGCGCTTTGTATGGCTGATGAGTAAGCTCCAGCTGCGCCTGATCCCCGCGCATCCTGACCATG
>Ga0335083_10001563_pt1 | contig 31288 bp, 24 predicted proteins | sample Lox_Sample_42_FD_206716 | JGI IMG/M metagenome (GOLD analysis project Ga0335083, IMG submission 206716) | Soil microbial communities from Loxahatchee National Wildlife Refuge, Florida, United States - Lox_Sample_4.2 | ecosystem: Environmental > Terrestrial > Soil > Wetlands | place: USA...
GCACTGCCGATGAAGCCGTTGGCGCCGAGGATCATTATTTTCAGAGACATGGCCGTCCTTCCACGGGCGAGCGCGCCCATCCGGGTGCGCGTGAAGCAAGCCGATTATTCTAGCATTTTCTGACCGCACCGCCCGCGAGGGCCCGGCGCGCCCGCCTTGCTGTGCCGCCCCCTAACAGCAGCGGCTCACCCCGCTCCAGCGCCGCTGCTGCTCGCGGGCGTAGAACTCGCGGGCGCTGAGGGGCGTGGCCAGCGGGTGCTGCTGCGCATGGTGCACGAGGTAGCGCTCGTAGGCGTCATCGCCCGCAAGCTGGCGCAGCGCCCCCCAGGCGCGGTGCAGGCCGTGCGCGATATGCGCCAGCGCCCTCACCTCGCCTCCCCGGCGAGCACGGCCTCGAGCCGCGTCGGGCGATGCGCGGCTTCCGAGCTCGGCGGCAGCGGCAACCCGCGCCAGCGGCGCAGGCAGATCCGTGCCATGTCGAGGATCACGAACCACAGGATCGCGGTGAAGAGCAGCGCAAGGTAACCATCGAGGCGCTGGTTGAAAATCAACTGCGGCGCCAGCGCGGCACGCTCCGGCGGCAGAGCGCCCGCGGCGAGCTTGGCGGCCAGGTCATCGGCGGCGGCGAACAGGCCGATGCGCACATCCGGGCTGGTGATCTTCTGCCACGCGGCGGTGGTGGTGACGAGCGCGAGCCAGGCGAGCGGCACGAGGGTCACGAGCACGTAACGGCCGCGGCCGCTCTTGACGAGGATGCCGGTCGCGATCGACAGCGCGATCGCCGCCAGCATCTGGTTGGAGATGCCAAACAGCGGCCAGAGGATGTTCACTCCGCCGTTCGGATCGATGACGCCGATGTAGAGGAAGTAGCCCCACGCTGCCACGATGAGGGCGCTCGAGAGCAGCACCGAGGGGTACCAGGACGTGCGCCCCAGTGGCTCGTAGATACGGCCCAGCAGGTCCTGCACCATGAAGCGGCCGACGCGCGTGCCGGCATCGAGCGTGGCGAGCAGGAACACCGCTTCGAACATGATGGCGAAGTGGTACCACAGCGCCAGGAGCCCCTGTCCGAAGGTCGAGCCGAAGATGCTCGCCATGCCGACCGCGAGCGAGGGGGCGCCACCGGTGCGGGCGAACAGCGTCTGCTCGCCCATGGCGGTGGCGAGCTGCTGCATCTGGGCGACCGTTACCGGGAAGCCCCAGCTGGCGATGGTGTGCACCGCCGCCTCCGGGGTCGCGCCGACCACCCCGGCGCCGGCGTTGATGGCGAAGAACACCCCGGGATCGAGCAGCGTGGCTGCGATCAGCGCCATGATCGCCACGAAGGACTCGAGTGCCATGCTGCCGTAGCCGACGAGTCGCACGTCGCGCTCGTTGCTGATCAGCTTCGGGCTCGTGCCGCTCGCGATCAACGAGTGGAACCCGGAGATCGCCCCGCAGGCGATGGTGATGAACACGAACGGGAACACCTTGCCGCCGAACAGCGGGCCCGTGCCGTCGACGAACTGCGTGACCGCCGGCATCTTGATCTGCGGGTGGGTGATGACGATGGCGATGGCGAGCAGGATCACCACGCCGAGCTTGAGGAATGTCGAGAGGTAGTCGCGCGGCGCGAGCAGCAGCCATACCGGCAGGATCGCCGCGCAGAATCCATAGCCGATGATGAGCGCGGCGAGCGTCACCCCCGAGTAGTCGAACAGCCCCCGCAGCTGCACCTGGTGGTCGAGCCAGCCGCCGCCGAGCAGCGCCAGCATGATGAGGAGCACCCCGAGCACCGTGCCCTCGAGCACGCGTCCCGGACGCCAGACGCGCAGGTACAGCCCGACGATGATGGCCGCCGGGATGGTGGCCATCACCGTGGCCGTCGCCCAGGGGCTGTGCTTCATCACGTTGACCACCACCAGCCCGAGCACGGCGCTCAGGATCACCATGATGAGGAGCGTGCCGATCAGGGCGGCGAAGCCCCCGACCGGCCCGAACTCATCGCGTGCCATCTGCCCGAGGCTGCGCCCGTCGCGGCGCGTGGACAGCAGCAGGATGGTCATGTCCTGCACGCAGCCGCCGAAGACCGCGCCGACCAGGATCCACAGCGTCCCGGGCAGGTAGCCGAACTGCGCCGCGAGCGTGGGTCCCACCAGCGGGCCGGGGCCGGCGATGGCCGCGAAGTGGTGGCCGAACACGATCGCACGGTGTGTCGGCACGAAGTCGCGGCCGTTGTTGAGCCGCTCCGCGGGGGTGGCGCGTGTCGGATCGACCTCGAGGACGCGGCTCGCGATCCAGGCCGCATACACGCGGTAACCGAGCAGGTAGATGCACACGGCGGCGGTGACGATCCACAGCGCGTTGATCGGTTCATGGCGCTGCAGCGCGATGCCGCCCAGCGCAAAGGCACCGACCACGGCGAGCAGGACGCCGATGAGCTTGTTCCGCATTCTTATCCCCCAGCCTTGTCTGCAGTGTCGTCTCAGGTGCGCCCGCGCAGCCGCCCGAGCGCGCGACGGTAACGGGCGAGGACCTCGGGGCGCAGGCGGTGCACGCCGCCCGTCACCACCCGGGTCCCGGCGCGCCAGACGCAGTCGAGCGCCGCGCGGCCGCCGGAGAAAATCCAGCTGTCGAGGAGCTCATCGCCGGCGCGCGCCATGAGCGCGGGATCCTCCGGGCGCAGCGTCACGAGGTCCAGCCAGGCGCCGCTCTGCAGCCCGGCCGCAGCGGCGGCCTGCGGCTGCAGCGCCTGCCAGCCGCCGGCGAGCGCCGCATCGAACAGCGCGCGGCCGGTGGAAACGCCGGCAGCGCCGGCGAGCACGTTGCGCGCGCGATGCTCGAGGCGCTGCGAATACTCGAGCAGCCGCAGCTCCTCGGCGGCGTCGATGCGCACGTTGGAGTCACTGCCGACACCGAAGCGCCCCTGGTACTGCTGGTACGCCACGCCCGGGAAGATCCCGTCCCCGAGGCTCGCCTCGGTGATCGGGCACAAGCCGATGACCGCACCGCGCCGCGCAACCTCCGCCAGCTCCGCCACCGTGCCGTGGGTGGCGTGCACCAGGCACCAGCGCGCGCTCACCGCGGCATTCTCGAGCAGCCACTCGAGCGGGCGCCGCCCGCTCCAGCTGAGGCAGTCCTCGACTTCCTTCAGCTGCTCGGCGATGTGGATGTGCACGGGGGCCGTGCCGGCGAGCGCGGCCACGCCGCGCAGCTCCTGCGCCGTCACGGCGCGCAGGCTGTGCGGGGCCACCCCCACGACCGCCCCCGGCAGGGCGCGCACCGCGCTGCGGCAGGCCTCGTGGATGCGCGCGTACTGCTCGAGGTCGCAGATGAAGCGCCGCTGCCGCGGCGCAGGGTCGGCGCCGCCGAAGCCGCCGTGGGCATAGAAGACCGGCAGGAGCGTGAGCCCGATGCCGGTGAGCGCGGCGGCGGCGGCCAGCCGTTCGGGCAGCTCGCCGGGATTGGCGTAGGGCACGCCGCCGCGATCGTGGTGCAGGTAATGGAACTCACCGACGTGGGTGAATCCGCCCTCGAGCATCTCGAGGTAGGCGAGCGCACTCACGGCCTCGAACTCCTCCGCGTCCATGCGCTCGAGGAAGCCGTACATGAGCTCGCGCCAGCTCCAGAAGCTGTCGGCGCCGAGGCCGCGGCGCTCGGTGAGCCCGGCGATGCCGCGCTGGAAAGCGTGGCTGTGCAGGTTCGGCAGCCCGGGGATGGCGATGCCGTGACGCTCGTCCGTCGGCGCCGGCGCGACGCCGGTGGCGACGGCGCTGATGCGCCCGTCTGCCGCGCTGATGCGCACCCGCTCGGCCCAGCCCTGCGGCAGCAGCGCGGTCTCGAACCACAGAGTCGTCATCGGCTTATTATTGATGATTGCCGGCGCCCCTGCAGCCGCCCCCTGCGCCTTCGAGGTCCGCGATGCCCGACGCCCCCCTGCACTCCTGGCTCACCGTTCGCCGCGGCGAGGCGCCGCTGCTCTTGTGCATGCCGCACACCGGTACGCAGCTGCCCGAGCGGTTTGCCGGCGCCCTGCGCTCTGCCTGGCTCGCACGGCGTGATACGGACTGGTGGATCGAGCGGCTCTACGGCTTTGCCGCGCGGCTGGACGCCTCGCTGGTACGCACCGACATCTCGCGCTCGATCATCGATGCCAATCGCGATCCGAGCGGCGTGTCGCTGTACCCGGGACAGGCGACGACCGAGCTGTGCCCGACCACCACCTTCGACGGGGAGCCGCTCTATTCCGCCGGCGGCGAGCCCGACGCCGCCGCGATCGCCGCGCGGCGCACGAGCTACTTCGAGCCCTATCACGCGGCCGTGGCGGCCGAGATCGCCCGCCTGCGCGGTAAGCACGCGCGCATCGTGGTGTACGACTGCCATGCGATCCGCTCGCAGATCCCGCGGCTGTTCCCCGGGGTGCTGCCGCACTTCAACCTCGGTACCCACTCCGGGGCGAGCTGCGCGCCGCAGCTCACGGCACGCCTCGAGGCCGCCGTGCACGACGCGCGCTTCACCCGGGTGACCAACGGGCGCTTCAAGGGGGGCTATACCACGCGCCACTACGGCGCACCGGCCGTGGGAGTGCACGCCGTGCAGATGGAGCTCGCCTGCCGCGGTTACCTGCGCGAACCGGAGGGTGTGGTAACCGAGGATAACTGGCCGGCGCCCTGGGACGAGGAGTTCGCCGCGCCGCTGCGCTCGCTCCTCGAGCGCGTGCTCGAGGCATGCCTCGCCTTCGTCGCGCGCGGCGGCTGAGGGCGACCCGTTAGCGGCGGCGCTGCAGGCGGCGGCGCAGCGCGGAGCTGATCTCGTGCACCTCGCTGATTCCGAGGGCGCTGGCGCAGGCAAAGAACCCCGCCCCGCTCACCGCGATCACCAGGGTGAGACTTGCGGCCTTGGGCCAGAAGGCCTGCGTGGCCCAGCCCTGCAGCAGGTAGCGGGAGCCGGCGCCGGCGAGCACCAGCAGCACGAGGGACGCGAGCGCCACCTTGCCGAGCAGCCTCAGCAGTGCCCGCGACTCCAGCCGGCCGAGGTGTGAGCGCATGAGCAGGTAGAGCACCAGGAAGTTCGTCGTGGCGACGCAGGCGGTCGAGAGCGCGAGCCCGCGGTGACCGAAGCCGAGCTCACGCGTGAAAATGAGGTTGAGCACGAGGTTGAGCCCGACCGCCAGCCCGCTCACCACCATCGGCGTCTTACGGCGGTCGATGGCGTAGAAGGCGTTCACCAGCACCTTGAGGGCGGCGTAGCCGCACAGGCCGATGGCGTAGAAGCGCAGCGCCCCGGCCGACTCGGCGGTCTCGTAGGCGCCGAAGCGCCCGTGCTGATAGAGCACCGAGATGATCGGCTCGGCGAGCACCATCAGCCCGACGCTCGCCGGGATGGTCATGAGGAAGGCGAGCCGCATACCGCGCGCCAGCTCGCTGCGAAACACCGGCACGTTGCCGCTCGCGGCCATGCGCGCCAGCAGCGGCAGCGCCACCGTGCCGAGCGCCACGCCGAAGATGCCGAGCGGCAGCTGCATCAGGCGGAAGGCTACCGTCAGCCAGAAGGTCGGCCCATCGCCGAGCTCGGAGGCGAACACCGAGTTCACCAGCACGTTCACCTGCGTCGTGCTGGCGGCGATCACCGACGGGCCCATGAGACGCAGGATGGCGCTGACGCCCGGATCGCGGAACGCAAAGTCGGGCCGAAACTGATAGCCGGTACGGCGCAGCGTCGGCAACTGCACCAAGAGCTGCAGGGCCCCGCCGACGAGCGTGCCGATCGCCAGCCCGAGGATCGCGCGGCTGCCGAAGTGCGGGTCGAGCCAATAGCCGAGCGCCACTCCGGCGATGATCGAGCCGAGGTTGAAGAAGCTCGACGCCATGGCCGGCACGCCGAAGACGTCGCGGGCATTGAGCATCCCCATGACCAGCGCGGCGAGCGACACCAGCAGGATGAAGGGGTACATGATGCGGGTGAGGGTCACGGTCAGGGCCGCCTTGTCCGCATCGAATCCCGGTGCCAGGAGCGCCACCAGCCATGGCGCGGTGAGGATGCCGAGCAGCGTGATGGCACTGAGTGTCACCGCGGCCAGCGTGGTCACCTTGTTGGCGAGGTGCCAGGCGGCGCGCTCGTCCCGCAGCGTCGCGGTGCGGGTGAACACCGTCACGAACGCCGTCGACAGCGCCCCTTCGGCAAACAGGTCGCGCAGCAGGTTGGGGATACGAAACGCGATGGTGAACGCGTCCATGACGCGTCCGCCGCCGAAGAGCGCCGCGAAGATCTGCTCGCGCGCGAGCCCGAGCACGCGGCTGCACAGCACCGCCAGCGCCACGACACCGGCGGCGCGGGTGTTCAGCCGCTCACCGCGCGCCGTCGTGCCGGCCGCCGCCGGTGTCTCGCCCTCTGCCATGCGCCCGCCACGCTACCACCGGCGGGCGGGCGGCGCGAGGACCCTCAGTGGCCGTGCCAGGTCAGCGTCAGGCCGAACGTGCGCGGGCGGAACGTGTAGGCGTTCTGCTGCGGCGAGTAGGTGCCGTCGGTCTGGCCGAGCGCGTAGTTGTTGACCGTGTGCGAGTCAAACAGGTTGTCGCAGAACAAGGCGAGCTGCATCTCGCCGAACATCACCCCGCCGCGCAGCGAGGCAAAGCTGGTCGCGGGCAGCGTGTAGGAATAGCCGTAGTTGTAGGTGGCGTTGTTGTTCGGGTCCTGCATGTTCGCGAGCCACGGGTTGCGACTCTGGTACTCCCAGTCGGCGCGCACGAAGGCATCGCGCCGCCCGAGCTGGAAGGCATACTCGACGCCGAGTGCCACGGTCCAGGGGGGCGCGGCTCCCGGGGAGTAGTTGATGCCTTCCTGGCCGGTGATGGCGTCGCCGTTGGTCACGAGGCACGGGACGTCCGGGGTGGCGGCCGACTGGCAACCCTCGGGCGAGTCGCGGGTGAAGCGCGCGCTGGTGTAGCCGAAGGCGAGGTCGACGTGCACCCGGCCGAACACCATCTGCGCCTGCACGTCCCCGCCCCAGGCGAGCGCCTGGCCGAGGTTGTCGGTGAACTGCAGCCCGCAGGTGCCGGCCACGTAGATGCTCTGCTGGATGTCGTTCCACTTGATGTAGTAGATGCTGCTCGCGATCCGCAGCCAGTCGCCGAAGGTGTTCTTCGAGCCGAGCTCGAAGTTCTGGGTGTTGTCTGACTTGTAGGTCAGCGGTGCACCGTTGGGATAGCCGGCGGCGGCCAGGTCTCCATTGCAGTAGTCAGGCAGCGGCGCGTTGCCGCCGCCGACGCGGAAGCCCTTGGCGTAGCTGGCGTAGAACAGGTTCTGCGGGTTCACCTGGAAGGAGGCCACGACCTTCGGGGTGTTGGGCGTTTCGGACTGCTCGGCGTGCGCCGGGCCGGGGCCGTAGTTCTCGTAGCCGTCGGCGTAGTGATCGAGAGTGAACTCGGTGTGCGCGATGCGCTCACCGACGGTCAGCTTGAACCAGTCGGTGAAGGCGAAGCTCACCTCGCCGTAGCCGGCGATCTGCTTGTCGACCGTCGTGTTGTTGTTGTAGTAGATGTCACAGGCCGGAATCACCGGGTACGAGGCGTTGGTCGGGCAGGAATACTGCGCCGGCGAGTAAAAGTCCGCCGGCGCCAGCCCGAAGAGGTAGGCAAACACCTGGTCGATGTTCGTGGACTTCAGCTCCTCGATGCTGCCTTCCTTCGCCTTCTGCCAGAACACGCCCGCCGTCCAGGTCCAGCGCGAGGTCGGGTCGGACGACTGCCAGCGCAGCTCGCCCATGTAGCTCTCCTGCGTGTTGGTCATGGTGTTGGGCGTCTGCGTGCCGGCGAGCGCGGCCGGCAGGTGTATGCCGGTGGCATCGAGCAGCGGGAACCACGAGCAGCTGGTGGCATCGTCGGCAGCCGAGCACTTCGGCGGCTGCGGGAACTCATCCGGGCCGCCGAGGCCGGCGGGAATCGTCTGCCAGTAGCTGAGGTCGTAGACCGTGCCCTGGTAGGCGGTGATCTGCTTGCGGTGGAAGTAGGAGCCGTTGAGGATGACCTGGCTCTTGCCGAGGTCCCATTCGACCTTCAGGGCCGGCAGGTAGTACTCGTCGGGGCCGCCCACGCGCTCGGGGGTCGCGGTGTTGAAGTGTCCTTCCCCGGGGTTGGAGTAGGCGGGCCAGTAGGTGGAGTCGTCGTTCTTGTCCTGCTTCTGGTAGAGGAAGCTCGGCGTGATGCTCAGGTGGTCGCTCGGGGTCCACAGGGCTGCGATGCGCGCCATGTAGGAGTTGGAGTAGTTGATGTTGTGATCGAGCGTGGTGGTGCCGGTCGGATCGACCCGGTCGATCCAGCCGCCGTCATAGCGGTACCAGAGGCTCGCGCGAATGCCGAACACGCCGTCGACCAGCGGCTGGCCGCGCGCGATGCCGAACTCGGCGCTCGGTTCACCGTGCTCGGTATAGGAAACCTCGCTGCGCACGTAGGTGTCGACCTTGGTGGTGCTCGGCTGCGTGAGGATGTAGCGCACCGCGCCACCCTCCGCACCGGCGCCGAACAGCGTGCCCTGCGGGCCGCGCAGCACCTCGACGCGCTCCAGGTCGAAGGTCTTCGGCAGCGTGTCGTCGGGGTTGAAGCCGAGCGAGCGCATCTGGATCGGCGTGTCGTCGATGTAGATGCCGGTGGTGCCGGCGCCGCCGGAGGAGGAGATGCCGCGGATCGAGATGGCATTGGTGCCGGAGTTGTCGATGGTGACCCCGGGGGTGAAGCGCGCGACGTCCTGGAAGTCCTTGATGCCGAGCTGGTCCATCGACTCCTGGGTCAGCGCCGTGACGCTGATCGGCACCTTGCTCAGTGCTTCCTCGTGACGGGTCGCCGTGACGACGACTTCCTGCAGCCCGACGTTCTGCGGACCGCCGCTGCCGGTGTCCGCGCTGACGGTCTGCTCCTCAGCGCGTGCCGGCGACGGCGCGGCACACATGCCGAGCACCGCGAGGCCCGCAGCGATGGCAGGTATTGCATGCTTCATGAGACCTCCCCTTACCGATACCTTCAGACTTCTTATGATTGCAGCAGCACCGCGGCATCCGCGCTCCAGCTCACGAACACCTCGTCGCTCCAGTCGATCGCGGCCTCCGAGGTACGCCGCTCGTTCTGTGCAAACACGGTGACGAGCTTGCCAGTTACCGTGCGGATCCGGTAGGTGGAACGGTTACCCAGATAGCCGAGCTCCCAGACCGTGCCGCGCAATTGATTGACACGCACCTGATTGGTGGGTTCTTTGTTGAGACGCACCTTTTCGGGGCGCAACGCGACCCACACCCGCTGACCGACGCTGAAAGCGCCGGCATCATCGACGATGAGTTCGCAGCCGGTCTCGGTGCATTCGACGCGCACCAGGCCCGGCTCGCAGGCGGCCACCGTGCCCTCAAAGAAATTCGTGGTGCCGACAAAGTCCGCGACGAAGCGGCTGCGCGGAAATTCGTAGATCTCCGCCGGCGTGCCGACCTGCACGACCTGGCCCTTGTCCATCACTGCGATGCGGCTGGCGAGCGCCATGGCCTCGTCCTGATCGTGCGTCACGACGATGAACGTGATGCCGAGCTTGTACTGCAGGTCCATCAGCTCGAACTGCGTCTGCTCGCGCAGCTTCTTGTCGAGCGCCGACAGCGGCTCATCGAGCAGCAGCACCTTCGGGCGGCGGATGAGCGCCCGCGCCAGCGCGACGCGCTGGCGCTGGCCGCCGGAGAGCTGATGCGGCTTGCGCTTGGCGAGCGCGCCGAGCTGCACCATCTCGAGGGCCTCCTGCACGCGCTGGCGCTTGACCGTCGCCTCGAGCGGCAGACGCCGCAGGCCGTAGCCGACGTTGTTCTCCACCGTCATGTGCGGGAACAGCGCGTAGGACTGGAACATCATGTTCACCGGCCGCTCGTGCGGCGGTACCGCGCCCATGTCGACGCCGTCGATGAGGATGCGCCCGCTGCTCGGTGTCGCAAAACCCGCCAGCATCCGCAGCAGCGTCGTCTTGCCGCAGCCGGAGGCGCCGACCAGTGCGAACATCTCGCCCTTGAAGATGCGCAGGCTGACGTGGTCGACGGCGGTGTGCGTGCCGTAGGTCTTGGTCACCCCGTCGATCACGATCTGCGGGGTCGCGCCGGGATCGAGCCAGGGCCGGTCGGCGGTCGGTTTGGACTGGGTCGCGATCATCGGCCGGCTGTTTCCTCGTGGCGGCTAGAAGTCCGCCGGCGGCGTACTGCGCCGGCGAGCGGGGTTGAAGAACGGACGCTCCACCACCCGCGCGCGCACCATGCGCCGCTCCCAGGTGAGCTCGCGGTTGAGGTAGATCTCCGCCCACATGCTCGAACCGGTGGCGATGTAGGGCGCGTTCACTATCGCCAGCGCGATGTTGCGCTTGCAGGTCGGCGACCAGGTGGCCGACGTCACGCTGCCGGCCTCGGTCTTGCCCGAGCGGGCCGTGTACAGCAGCGCGTTGTGGGCCGGCTTGGTGCCCTCGATGTCCAGCCCGACCAGCTGACGTCGCGGGCCGCGTGCCACTTCCGCCAGCAGCGCGCGTCGTCCGGTGAAGTGGCCCTTCTTGAAATCGACCAGCCAGGCGAGGCCGAGTTCGAGCGGCGAGCGCTCGGTGCCAAGGTAGAGGGTATGCGCCGCCGACACGAAGTCCCAGTTCGGCAGCACGAAGCCGGCCTCGATGCGCGCCATGTTCAGCGCCTTGGAGCCGATCGGGCGCACGGCGCGCGAGCGGCCGAAATCCATGAGCGCGTCCCAGACGCGCTCGGCATCCTGCGGAGGCATCCACAGCTCGTAGCCGAGGTCACCGGTGAACCCGGTGCGCGAGACCATCATCGTGACCGGATTGCGCCCGCTCTCCGCGAGCGTGAACTCGCCGTGCTCGAAGGGCTTCAGGCGCTCGATGCCGGCGATGCCGGCGCCCTTGAGCAGCCTGGCGGAGGTGGGCCCCTGCACGGCCAGCGCCGCGACCTCCTCGGTGATCTCGCGGATCTCGACGTCGAAGCCGATGGCGGAGGCCGTGAACCAGTCGAGCTGGCGCTCGGCGGTGCAGATGCGGTACTCCTGGGCCCCGAGGCAGAAGACGGTGCCGTCATCGATGAGCTTGCCGGCATCGTCGCACCAGACCGTGTAGGCCACCCTGCCTGGCGCCAGCCGTGCGAGGTCGCGCGTTACCAGGCGGTTGAGATAGCGCAGCGCATCCGGACCGCTGATGCGGTACTTGACCATCGGCGTCAGGTCATAGAGCGAGCTGGCATTGCGGACCGAGAAGTACTCCTGCTCGACACTGGTGAACACGTCGACCGTGGTGTAGCCCGCCCACGGCACGAAGCTGTCGAGCTGGCTCAGGGCCCGCTGGCGCTCGTGGAACGGCGTCTTCAGCAGTGGCTGACGGTAGTGCGGTTCGCTCTCGGTGAGCATGACTCAGGCGGCCTCGCGGATCAGCTGGCGCGCGGCATTGCGGCCGGCGATTCCCATGACACCCCCGCCGGGGTGCGCGCCGGCGCCGCACAGGAACAGGCCCGCCACCGGGGTAGCGTACTGCGCCGCGCCCGGGACCGGGCGCACCATCAGCAGCTGATCGAGCGCGAGCTCGGCGTGGTGCCAGTGACCGCCGGTGATGCGGAACTCGCGCTCGATGTCCGCCGGCGTGAGCAGCTCGGTGGCGCGGACCGCATCGCGCAGCTGCGGGGCGTAGAGCGAGAGCGTGTCGATGATGCGCTCGGCGAAGGCCTGGCGCTGGCCCTCCCAGCCGCCCCGCACCGCGTAGGGCGCGTACTGCACGATCACCGACATCACGTGCTGCCCCGCCGGAGCCAGCTGCGCGTCCACGAGCGTCGGGATCGTCACCTCCAGCACCGGCTGCTGCGAGTACTCATCGTACTTGGCGTGGTTGTAGGCGCGCTCGATGTAGTCCGACGAGGGCGCCAACAGCAGCCGGGCACGCAGGGCCTCGCTGCTGAGCCCGGTGAACTGCGGCAGTTGTGTGAGTGCCAGGTGCAGCTTGGCGGTGAGCCCGCGGCTGCGCACCTGGGAGACCCGGCGAACGAAGCCGGCGTCCAGGTGCTCGGCGCCGAGCAGCCCGAGAAACGTGCGCTTGGGATCGGCACTGGAAACCACCGTGCTCGCCGCAATCTCCTCGCCGGAGGCCAGCACCACCCCGGCCGCGCGGTCCTCGCGCACCAGGATGCGCGCCACCGGGGCAGCGGTGCGCAGCTGCGCCCCGGCCGCCTCGGCGGCGCGGGCGAGCGCGGCGGACAGCGCCCCGAGACCTCCTGCCGGCAGTGACAGGTTGTCGGCACCCCCGGAGGCGGCGGCGCGGTACAGGAGCGAGAGTACCGTGCCCGGGGAGCGCGGCCCGTAGTTGGTGCCGAGTACCGCATCGAGTGCCAGCGCGCCCTTCAGCTGCGGCAGCGTGAAGCGCTCCTCCAGCAGGTCATGCACGCACATGTAACCGATGCGCAGCAGCTCGCGCATGTCGCGGCGTCCGAGGCGGCGGATGCGCCAGCCGAGTCCGAGCAGCGCCGTACGGTCGCGCCAGGCATCCGTGCCGAGGCGCGGCGGCGTGGAGGCGAGCAGCGGGTGCAGCGCGGCGGCGAAGCGCTTGAGCAGCGCCTGCCAGTCCGCGAGTGCCTGCGCATCGGCCGCCGAGGCGCGCGCGAGCGCGGCCAGGTTGTCCGGCCCGAAGCTCAGGTGGCCGCCGTCGGCCCCGAGCGCCACGGTCGGCAAACGGGCGGCGGCAAGTTTCAGGCCGTGGGTCTCGAGGTTCAGCTCGCGCATCACGCTGGCGGGCATCAGGTGCAGCAGGTGCGCGCAGGCCGAAGTCCTGAACCCCGGCGCGAACTCGCGCGTGACCGCGGCCCCGCCGAGGTGCGCGGCGGCCTCGAGCACCAGCACGCGGCGCCCGCCGCGCGCCAGGTAGGCGGCGCATACCAGCCCGTTGTGGCCGCCGCCGATGACGATGCTGTCGTAGCGCGTGGAGCTCATTGCAGGCGCCCGAGGTCGCGCAGGATGGCGTGGGCGGCGTTGTAACCGGGTGCTCCCATCACCCCGCCCCCCGGGTGGGTGCTCGAGCCGCACATGTACATGCCGCGCAGCGGCGCGCGGTACTGCGCGTAGCCGGGGATGGGACGATTGAAGAGCAGCTGATCGAAGGTAAGCTCGCCCTGGAAGATGTTGCCCTCGGTGAGACCGACCTCGTTCTCGATGTCGCGCGGCGTGCGGATCTCGGCGTGCAGGATCAGGCTCTTGAAATCAGGGCTGTGGCGCGCAATGGCATCGATCACGGTCGCGCCGAATGCCTGGCGCTTTTCCGCCGTCCACTCCCCGTCCGCCAGCTGGTACGGGCAGTACTGCACGAACACCGACATGTAGTGCTTGCCGTCGGGTGCCATGGTCGGGTCGATCTGGGTCGGGATCAGCATGTCGACGTACGGCTCGCGCGACCAGCGCCCCTCCTTCCAGTCATCGTAGGCGCGCTCGACCATCTCGAGCGTGTCGGTGATGTGCATGTCGCCGCGGGTCGAGGGCGAGCCTTGCGGGATCGAGGGGAAGTGCGGCAGGCCATCGAGCGCGATATTGAGCTTGCCCGAGGAACCGCGGATCTTGAAACGGCGCACCTGCTCGAGGAACTCGGGACTCAGGTGCTCGGACGCCACGGTCTTGAGGAAGGTGCGCTTGACGTCGAGGTTCGAGACCACCACCGGGGCGCTGAGCTCATCGCCGCCGGCGAGCACCACGCCGGTGGCGCGCCCGCCTTTCACCACGATCTGCTCGACCGGCGCGCTGGCGCGGATCTCCCCGCCGCTGGCGCGCAGCGAGGCCGCGAGCGCCTGCGTGATCGCGCCCATGCCGCCGCGGGCGAAGCCCCAGGCGCCGACCGCCCCGTCGATGCTGCCCATGTAGTGGTGCAGGAGCACGTAGGCGGAACCCGGTGAGCGCGGCCCGAGCGCGGTGCCGATGATCGAGCTGCCCGAGAGGTGCGCCTTGACGATCTCGCTCTCGAAATACTCCTCGAGCATGTCGGCGCAGCTCATCGTGAAGAAGCGCAGCGTGTCGTACATGCGCGCCTCGCCGAGCTTGTGGAAGTGCTTGCCGAGGAACATGAGCTCCTGCAGGTCGCGCGGGCGGAACGAGGTCGGGTCGGGCGGCTCACGCAGGAGCAGCGGCTTGATGAAGCGGCAGTGACGCAGCATGTCGCGCACGTAGCGGTCGTAGGCCTCCGCGTCGTGGCGCGAGTGGCGCGCGATCTCGCGCCGCATGGCGTCGTGATTGTCGTAGACCGCGAGGTGACCGCCGTCGCGCATCATGGTGCAGCCACCCTCGTAGGGGATGATCTGCAGGCCGTGCGCCGGCAGCTCGAGCGCGCGGATGATCTCGGTGCGCAGCAGGCTGCACACGTAGGAGCAGTTCGAGTAGGTAAAGCCGTCGTAGAGACTGCGGCTGACCGCCGCGCCGCCGATGTAGGGGTTGCGCTCCAGCACCACCACCTTGAGCCCTGCGCGCGCCAGGTAGCAGGCGTTTACCAGGCCGTTGTGGCCCGCGCCCACCACGATGGCGTCATAGCGGTTCGCCGCCCCGGTGCTCACGCCGCCGTCCCCTCCCCGCGTGCGCTCAGGCGTTCACCCGGCGCCCGCCCCCGAGGCTCTCCAGGGTGCGGTCGATCGCCACCTCGAAGCCGGCGAGCGTGTCCTTCAGGCACGAGTCATCGTGCGCCGCCGACACGAACCACGGCTCGCGCGAGTCCGGCTCGCACAGCACGCGCTCATCGTGCAGCACCTTGGCCACGGCATCGTAGAACGTGTAGTCGCTGCCCTTCCAGTCGCGGTAGGTGCGCGGCGGGTTGGCGGCGAAGTACAGACCGGTCATCGAGGGGTGGCCGACGAAGCTGTGCGCGATCCCGCGCGCCTTAAGGATAGCGCTCTTGCCGGCGCGCAGTCGCGTGCCATAGCCGGCGATGCGCTCGAGTGCGTCCGTCTCGTCGAGGATCTCGAGGGTCTTCTCGGCGGCGGCGAGGGACACCGGGTGCGCGGTGTAAGTGCCGCCGTGGGCCACGCCCTTGCCGAGCTTGCGCATGATGTCCTCGCGGCCGGCGAGCACCGAGATCGGGTAGCCGTTGGCGACCGCCTTGGCGAAGGTGCACAGGTCGGCGCGCACGCCGTAGAGTTCCTGCACGCCGCCGCGGGCGACGCGAAAGCCGGTCTTCACCTCATCGATGATCAGCAGCACGCCGTGGCGGTCGCACAGCTCGCGCGCCGCGCGCAGGTAAGCGGGGTCCGCGGCGATGCCGAGGCAGTTGCCCATGATCGGCTCGATCAGCATGCAGGCGATCGAGGGACCGTGGCGCTTGAGAACGTCCTCGAGCTGGTTGGCGTCATTCGCCTGCACGAAGTGCGCGAAGCTGCGGCTCGCGAGCGGCACGCCCTCACTGTAGGGCACCACCTGCGGGTCACCGACCTGCGACCACTTCTCCATCGGCGTGTACCACATGGCCGCATCGAACAGCCCGTGGTAGCTGCCCTCGAGGATCACGTAGTTGTCCTTCTTGGTGTAGGCGCGCGCCAGGCGCAGCGCCGCCATCACGGCTTCGGTGCCGGAGTTGGAGAAGCGCACGAGCTCGGCGGCCGGCACCATCTTCGCGATGCGCTCGGCGACTGTGTACTCGCGCTCGGTCGAGAGCGCGAACACGCCCCCGACCTCCATGCCGCGGCGCGCTGCCTCATCCACGCGCGCATCGGCGTAGCCGAGAATCGCCGGTCCGTAACCCATCCGGTAGTCGACGTAGACATTGCCGTCGAGGTCGGTGATGCGCGCGCCCCGCCCCTCTTTGACATAAATCGTGCGCTCCTCGCCCCAGAAGCGGAAGTTCGAGGCGACTCCCAGGGGCAGGCGCGTCAGTGCCCGGCGATAGTGCTCATGGTTCTTGGTTAGGGTTCGGGCCATGGGGGCGCTCCCGGGTGCAGATTGGCGAAAAACTCAAGCGCGAGCGGCAACTTACCACCCGGCCGGGCATTAGTCTATATGATCATATAGTTTCTTGCTGTAGAATTATATGATCATATAAACCCCACCCGGACGCCCCCCATGACCGCACACGCCGCCGCCCGCCCGGTCGAGTCCACCGCCCCCCAGCAGCTCTCCCGCGCCCTGCCGGCCTGGGTCTACAACCACCCGGAGATGACTCGCCTCGAGTACGAACGCATCCTGCGCCCCTCCTGGCAGATCGTCTGTCACGTGAGTGCGCTCAAGAAGCCCGGTGACTACGTCAGCGCGGATCTCGGCGGCATCGACAGCGTCGTCGCCCTCAAGGACTCGCAGGGTCAGATCCGCGCTTTCCACAACGTCTGCCGCCACCGCGGCGCGCGCCTCCTCGATGGCGCCGGCAGCTGCCCGGGCGCCCTCACCTGCCCGTATCACGGCTGGACCTACAAGCTCTCCGGCGAGCTGCTGGCGATCAGCGCGCGCGACACCTTCCCGCCGCTCGACCGCTCGCAGCTCGGCCTCAAGAGCGTGCGCATGCAGGTGCTGTTCGGCTTCGTTTTCATCTGTCTCGCCGGCGAGCCGCGGCCCCTGGAGGAGATCTTCGGTGGCGTGGCGAGCGAATTCGCCCCGCACCGCTTCGATGCCATGGAGCCGATCGGCCCCACCTACATCGAGCACTGGGACTGCGACTGGAAGATCGCGATGGACAACTACCTCGAGTCCTACCACGTGCCGATCGGCCATCCGGGGCTGAATCGCATGTTCACCCCCGACTACGATGATCAGAAGAACTTCCCGGGCGTGGCGCGCGGCATCAGCTGGATGCGCGAGCAGCCCTCGCCGCGCTGGAGCGAGCGCCTGTACCAGCACCTGATCGGCCAGGTGAGCGCCGATCTGCCCGAGTCGCACCGGCGGCGCTGGAGCTTCTACAGCTCGCTGCCGAATCTCGGCATCGACGTGTTCCCGGACCAGATGGACTTTTTCCAGGTGCTGCCGCGCGGCCCGGGCAAGTGCACCATCCGCGGCGCGAGCTTCGCGCTGCCGGATGCGCGGCGCGAGATGCGCATCGCGCGCTACCTCTCGATGCGCATCAACCGTCAGGTGCAGCGCGAGGACGAGAACCTTTGCCGGCGCGTGCAGCAGGGGCTGGCGTCCCCGAGCTACGAGCCCGGCCCGCTCTCGCGCCTCGAGAACTGCATGCTCGAGTTCCACGACCTGCTGCGGGAGAAAATCCCGGAGGCGCGCCTGCCGAGCGCCCCGCTGCGCTTCGCCTGAGCAGCTGCCTGCGTACTAGCGCGTCGCGAGAGCGTGCAGCAGCGAGCCGATCGCGTCGCGGAACTGCGCGAGCGCGGCACTCACCGGACCGGCATCGCCGGGATCGGCCGCGGCGCCGATGAGTCCGGCCTGCGTCGACTCGGCCAGCGCCACCTGTGCGGCCACCCAGGCGTCGGCCTCGCGCCGCCAGGCATCCCGAGCGGCGCGCCCTGCGGCACGCTTGTCGGCGACGAAGTCGAAGCGCCGCAGCCGCGAGCGGCCCGGCGCCAGCGGCGTCACCTGCAGAACGAATGCCGCGTCGGCACGCAGCTCGAGCAACTGGTTCGGGGCGAGATAGTGCTGCTGCGGCTGCAGCGCCTCGAGCCACTGCTCCACGAGCACCTTCCAGTCGGCGGCCACCTCGAGATCGCTCACGCCCCGCGGGCGCAGCGCCGCGAGCGAGCGCCAGGGGATGTCACGCTCGGGGGGTTCGGCGCTGGGCGTCACCGCACGCGCCAACAGCAGGTGCTCGCGCCGGGTGAGCTCCAGGGGTGCCAGGTCGCCCGGGGTCTTGCCCTCGACCAGCTGCCCGTCGAAGGTGTAGGTGAGGCCGTGGGTGGCGCAGCGGATCGCGCTCTGCAGGCTGCCGGCGCGCTCGCTGACCAGCGCGTGCGGACTGCGGCGGCAGGTGTTGCGGAAGGCATGCAGCCGCTCACGCTCGGCGCGCACCACCAGCACCCGCTCGCCGCCGAGGTCACCGCTCAGGTAATCGCCCGGTGTGCGCAGCTCGGCCTCATGACCGAGCAGCTGCCATGCCGGCCGCAGCAGCTGCTCGCGCTCGGCGGCGAGCAGCTGGGCGTCCTCGTAGGCGCGCGCCGGCAGCCGCGCGCCGCTGCCGGGACTGGCCGCCTCGTGCGCGCCGGAGTGCGCCGGCGGCGCGGCGAATTCCCCGGGAAACACCGAGCGCAGGTAGGCGAGCGCGCGGTTGACCGCCTCGCGCCTGTCGATGTTGGCCTCGCTCTGGAATGCGATGCCCTGCCACAGCACCTCGAGAACGCCGATCAGGCCGAGCGCGACGCCGTCGGCATCGAGATGGGTGGCGCCGCTCGCGGCGATCAGCCCGTCCATGAGATCGCGCACCAGCACCGCGAAGTCCTCGTCGCGCTTGCCGCAGATGTCGAGGTACTCCTGGCGCGAGCTGGCCTCGCCCCAGAACGAGTACCACACCGAGACCTTGCGCGGGCTGGCGATGTCCGCATCCAGGTACAGCTCGACCAGGCGCTGCAGCGCCTCCACCGGCGTGTCGCGCATCGCGGCCACCGGTGCCAGCACGCGCTCCTCGAACTCGCGCGAGAGGTAATCGAGCGAGGCGACCAGCATCGCCGCCTTGGAGTCGAAGTAGAAGCGCACGATACCGGGGGAGAGGTCAGCGAGCGCCACGACCTTCTCGACGGTGGTGCGCGAGGGCCCGTAGATGTGCAGCGCCGAGATGCAGGCATCGATCAGGCGCTGGCGCTGGCGCTGGCGGATACGCGAGCCGCCACCGGCGGATTGCACCGGGACTTCGGTCGAGCTTCTCTGCGGCGCCACGCTTGGGTCCTGCGATAGTTGCGCGAGGGGTAGGCTTATCGCGCACAATAGCGCGCGAGCACCGGCAAAGCATCCAACATGAAACCGACCTGGCTCCCGGGCCGCTGGCTGATCATCCTGCCGCCCCTGATCTTCCTGTTGATATTTTTCCTGGTTCCGTTTGCCTTCGCCTTCAAGATCAGCTTCGCCGAGGCCGTGCCGCGGGTGCCGCCGTTCACGGACGTCATCTCCTTCACCCCCGACCATCACCTGCAGTTCGCCATCAACTTCGGCAACTACCGCTACCTGCTGACCGATGAGGTGTACGGCGTCGCCTACCTGTATTCGCTGCGCACGGCGTTCTTCTCGACGCTGATTTGTCTCTTGATCGGCTACCCGATGGCCTACGCCATCGCCCGCAGCCCGAAGTCGACGCAGAACCTGCTGCTGCTGGTCATCATGCTGCCGTTCTGGACCTCCTTCCTGCTGCGCGTCTACGCCCTCGAGGGGATCATCCGTGACAACGGCTTTCTCAACACCGTGCTGCTGCAGCTCGGTCTCATCCACCAGCCGCTGCATATCATGCGCACCAGCTGGGCGGTGTACATCGGCATCATCTACTCCTACCTGCCGTTCATGGTGCTGCCGCTGTTCGCCACCCTCGAGAAGCTCGACCCGACGCTGCTCGAGGCGGCCGGCGATCTCGGCAGTACGCCGCGGCGCGCATTCTTCGACGTCACCCTGCCGCTGTCGGTCCCGGGCGTGATCGCCGGCTCGATGCTGGTGTTCATCCCGGCGGTCGGGGAGTTCGTCATCCCCTCGCTCCTCGGCGGGCCGAACAACCTCATGATCGGGCGCGTCCTGTGGGATGAGTTCTTCGGCAACCACGACTGGCCGGTAGCGGCGGCGGTCGCGATCGCGTTCCTGCTGCTGCTGGCCGGCCCGATCGCCGTCTACCAGTACTACAACGTGCGCCAGCTCGAGAGCTGAAGACTCGTGGAACGGCGCTCCTCGGCTTTCCTGCAGACGGTGCTGTTCGCCGGCATCGCCGTGCTGTACCTGCCGATCGCGGTGCTCATCGCCTACTCCTTCAACGCCTCGCCGATAGTCAATGTCTGGGGCGGCTTCTCCACCGCCTGGTACTCGACGCTGCTGCACAACCGCCAGCTGCTCGAGGCGGCGCTGCTGTCGCTCGAGGTGGCGGTCGCGGCCTCCACCGGCGCGGTGATCCTCGGCACGCTGGCCGCCACGGCGCTGGTGCGCTTCGCGCGCTTCCCCGGCCGGCTGCTGCTCACCGGCATGGTGAATGCACCCCTGGTGATGCCGGAGATCATCACCGGCATCACCCAGCTGCTGCTGTTCGTGTCGATGGTGCAGCTGATCGGCTGGCCGCACCGCGGCTTCACCACCATAGTGATATCGCACATCACCTTCTGCACCGCCTACGTGACGGTAACGGTGCAGTCGCGGCTCGCCGGCGCCGACCGCTCGCTCGAGGAGGCCGCCATGGATCTCGGCTCGAGCCCGGCGCGCGCCTTCATCGAGATCACGCTGCCGATCATCGCCCCGGCGATCATCTCCAGCTGGCTGCTGTGCTTCACACTCTCGCTCGATGACCTGGTGATCTCGAGCTTCGTCGCCGGCCCGGGAGCGAGCACGCTGCCGATGATCATCTACTCGAAGGTGAAGCTCGGCGTCAGCCCCGATGTGAATGCCCTCGCCAGCCTGATCGTGTGTGCGGTGGGGGTGTGCGTGCTCGGCGCCGGCTACCTCATGGTGCGCAGCGACCGCCGGCGCGCGCTCGAGGCGCAGCTCGCCGCCAAGGGCGGCGCCTGAGGCCCTGGCCTCACAGCCCGGTCTTGATGCGTGTCCAGGTGCGGGTGCGCAGCCGCTCGAGCGCCGGCGAAGCCTCATCGGCGATGTACAGCCGGGCCTCGGTGGCCAGCGGCGGATACACCGCCGGATCGTTGAGAATCAGCGGGTCGACGTACGGGTTCGCCGCGGCGTTATCGTTGGCGTAGTGAATCTCGTTGGTGATCGCCGCGATCACCTTTGGCTCGAGGATGTAGTTCAGGAACGCGTGCGCGGCGCGCGGGTGCGGGGCGTCCGCGGGGATGAGCAGCGCGTCGAAGGCGAAGTTCGCGCCCTCCTTCGGAATGGTGAAGGCGAGCGGCACGTCGACGCCGGCCGCCTTGGCGCGGGCGCGCGAGGTGGCGTAGTCGGCCGACCAGGACATGGAGATGCAGAAGTCGCCCGTGGCGAGTCCGTTCATGTACTCGGATGAGTCGAAAGCGCGCACGTACGGACGTACTGCCTGCAGCAGCTTCTCGGCCTGCGCGTAGTCCTCGGGTCGGGTGCTGTTTGGGTCGAGGCGCAGGTAGTTGAGTGCCAGCTGCAGTACGTCCTCGGCTGAATCGAGGAACGTCACTCCGCAGTCGGCGAAATGACGGATCACCTCGGGACGGAAGATCATGTCCAGGCTGTCGACCGGCGCGTCCGGCATGCGGGCACGGATCATGGCGACGTTGTAGGCGAAGCCGTTGACGTGGCGCAGGTAGGGCATCGCGTAGCGGTTGCCCGGGTCGGTCTTGGCCTCGAGCTCGAGGATGTGCGGATCGAGATTGCCCCAGTTTGGCAGCAGCGCCTTGTCGAGCGGCTGGTAGATCCCGGCCTTGATCTGGCGGCTGAAGTAGTCGGTGGAGGTGCTGACGACGTCGTAGCCGGAGTCGCCGGCCATCATCTTCGCCTCGAGCGTCTCGTCGGAGTCGTAGGTGTCGTAGACGACCCTGATGCCGGTGCGCGCCTCGAACTCGGCGATGGTGTCCTTGCCGATGTAGTCGGACCAGTTGTAGATGTGCAGCCGCTTGGCCTCGACGCCGCCGGAGGCGGCGCCGTGGCCGCAGCCGCCAAGGCCGGCGAGCAGGCCGCCGAGGAGCAGCGCCGCGCCGCGCGCCACGCGCTGCGTGCGCACCGTTACAGCTTCACCATCACGTGCCGCACCACGGTGTAGTCCTCGAGCGCGTACACCGACATGTCCTTGCCGTAGCCGGAACGCTTGAAGCCGCCGTGCGGCATCTCGTTCACCGTCGCGAAGTGGGTGTTGATCCACGTCGCCCCGTATTGCAGCTGCGCGGCCACCTCCAGCGCCCGCGAGATGTCGCGCGTCCACACCGAGGAGGCCAGGCCGTACTCGGAGTCGTTCGCCCAGGCGATCGCCTGGGCGGCATCGCGGAAGGGCGTGAGCGAGACCACCGGGCCGAAGACCTCCTTCTGTACGATCTCATCCTCCTGGCGGGCGCCGGCGACCACCGTCGGCTCGTAGAAGAAGCCGCTGCCGGCGCGCGCCTTGCCGCCGGTGGTTACCTCGATGTGCTTGGTCGCGGCGGCGCGCGCCACCATGGCGCTGACCCGCTCGCGATGCGCGGCCGAGATGAGCGGGCCCATCTCCACCCCCGCCTCGCGCTGGGTGCCGACCTTGATGCTGCGCGCCGCGCTGGTGAGATCGGCGACCACGCGCTCGTAGATCCGTTCGCCGACGTACAGGCGGCAGGCCGCGGTGCAGTCTTGTCCGGCGTTATAGAAGCCGAAGGTGCGCACTCCGCTCACCAGCGCCTCGACGTCCGCGTCATCGAACACGATGACCGGCGCCTTGCCGCCGAGTTCGAGGTGCGTGCGCTTGAGGTTGTCGGCCGCGGCGGCGAGGATCTTCTGCCCGGTGGCGACCGAGCCGGTGAGCGACACCATGCGCACCCGCGGGTGACTGGTGAGCAGCCGCCCGACCGGCTCGCCGCGTCCGCAGATGATGTTGACCACCCCGGGGGGCAGGACCTCGGCGAGCAGCGCCGCGAGCTTCAGGGCCGTGAGCGGGGTCTGCTCCGAGGGCTTGAGCACCAGGGTGTTGCCGGCGGCGATCGCCGGGGCGATCTTCCACGCCACCATCATCAGCGGGTAGTTCCACGGGGCGATCGAGGCCACGACCCCGACCGGATCGCGGCGGATCATGCTGGTGTGACCGGCCAGGTACTCCCCGGCCGCGAGCCCGGAGGGGGCGCGGCAGACGCCGGCGAAGTAGCGGAAGCAGTCGGCGATCGAGGGCATCTCGTCGTTCAGGGCCGCCGGGTAGGGCTTGCCGGTATTGCTCGATTCGAGCGCCGCGTATGCGGCGGCTTCCGCCTCCAGCCGCTCGGCGATGCGCAGCAGCAGGGCCCCGCGCTCCCTGGGTGGCGTGCGGGCCCAGGCGGGGAACGCGGCCTCGGCGGCGGCCACCGCGGCCTCGATCTGCGCGGCCGACGCCCCGGGCACCTTCGCGAGCGGCGCCCCGCTGGCCGCATCCAGCACCGTCTCCACCTCACCCTCGCCGGACACCAGTCGCCCGCCGATCAACAAGTGCGTCTGCATGCTTGGCTCCTCGCGCGCCGCGGCTTGCCGCGCCGCGCCGCAACGTTATATTATTGTCGCCATAATATTACCATGTCACGCGCTCCGCTCGCGAGGCCCGCAATGAACTCAGACGTCATCATCACCTGCGCCATCACCGGCGACGACACCAAGGTCACCAAGAGCCCGCACTGCCCCGTCACGCCCGAGCAGATCGCGAACTCCGCGATCGAGGCGGCCCGGGCCGGAGCCTCCATCGTACACATCCACGTGCGCGATCCGGAGACCGGCGAGTTCAGCATGGCCACCAGGCACTACCGCGAAGTCGTCAAGCGCATCCGCGAGAGCAAGGTCGACGTGCTCGTGAACCTCACCTGCGGCATGGGCGGCTACATCTGCATCGGCAAGCAGGGCCTGAAGGACACGCCCGCCCCGGGCAGCGACTTCGTGACGCAGGAGGAGCGCATGCGTCACGTCATCGACCTGTGCGGCGAGGGTCTCTACCGCCCGGATATCGCCACCCTGGACTGCGGCACCCTCAACTTCGGCGATGGCAACCGCGCCTATATCTCCACGCCCGATTACTGCCGCGAGGGTGCGAAGATCCTCCGTGACCTGAAGGTCAAGGTGGAGCTGGAGGTCTTCGACACCGGCAACCTGTGGTTCGTGAAGCAGATGGTCAAGGAGGGCCTGATACCGGGTCCCGCGATGATCCAGCTGTGCACCGGCATCCCCTACGGAGTCCCGGCGGATGTCGGGCACCTGCTCGCCATGGTGAACACCCTGCCTGAGAACAGCGTGTGGAGCTCCTTCGCCATCAGCCGCATGCAGATGCCCTGGGTCGCGCAGTCGATCCTGCTCGGCGGCAACGTGCGCGTCGGCCTCGAGGACAACCTCTATCTGAGCCGCGGGGTGTACGCAAGCAACGCCCAGCTGGTGGAGAAGGCGCGCACCATCATCGAGGCCATGGGCGCGCGCGTGGTGACGCCCGCTCAGGCCCGCGAGCGGCTGCAGCTCAACTGACGTGGCGGGCGTTCGCATTTACCAGACCGCGATCCGCCCGGAGTGGATCGACTACAACGGGCACCTGCGTGATGCCTTCTACGGGCTCATCTTCAGCGAGGCCACTGACGCGCTCATGGACCGGGTCGGCCTCGATGCGGATTACCGCAGGTCGACCGGCTGCACTTTATATACGCTGGAGATGCACCTGCACTTCCTCAAGGAAGTCAAGCACGGCGACACCGCCGTGGTGACGCTGCGTATCCTCGGTCTCGATGCCAAGCGCATCCATGCCGCGCTCGAGCTGCTGCGCGCGGGCAGTCCCGAGGTCGCCGCTTCCGCCGAGCTGATGCTGCTGCACGTACGCCAGCACGAGGGCGGCGTCAGCGTCGCACCGTTCCCCGCCCCGGTCGCGGCGCAGCTGGCAGCACTACAGGGTGCGGCCGCAGGCATGGAGGCCGGCGCTCCCGGCTCGCGGCGCATGGAGCTGCGCCCCACGAAGCCCGCATGAACGCGACTGCCATGCAGCGCCTGCTCGCGCCGCGCAGCGTGGCACTGATCGGCGGCGCGTGGGCGGACGCGGTGCACGCGGGCAGCCGCGTGATCGGCTACCAGGGCGAGATCTGGCGCGTGCATCCGAGCCGGCCCTCAACCAGCGAGCAGACCTATTACCGCAGTGTGGATGAACTGCCTGCGACCCCCGATGCGGCTTTCGTGGCGGCGCCCAACCACGACGTCCCCGGGATCGCGGACGCGCTGCGGCGCCGCGGTGCCGGTGGCTTCGTGTGCTTCGCCGCCGGGTTCTCGGAGACCGCCACCCCCGAGGGCGAGCGCCTGACGCGCGAGCTGCTGAGTGCGGCCGGCGAGCTGCCGTTCTTCGGCCCGAACTGCTACGGACTCATCAATTTCTTCGACGGCGTGGCGCTGTGGCCCGACCAGGTGGTCGGCAAGCAGCGCGAGCGCGGCGTGGTCCTCATCTGCCAGAGCGGCACCATCGCGCTCAACCTGCTCTTCAACGACCGCTCGCTGCCGCTCGGGGCAGTGCTGACGGTCGGCAACCAGACGCGCCTCGCGGCCGAGGACCTGATCGAGCTGTGGACCGCCGACCCCCGCGTCACCGCGTTCGGCCTGTACGTCGAGGGCATCAAGGACGTGCGGCGCTTCGCCGCCGCGGTCGCCGCGGCGCGCGCGGCCGGCAAACCCGTAGCCCTGATCAAGGCCGGCAGAACCGCCGCGGCGGCCGACACGGTGCGCACCCACACCGGGGCTCTCGCCGGCACCGACGGCGCCTTCGACGCCTTCTGCGCGCAGGCCGGGATCGCGCGCTGCGAGTCCCTCGCCACGCTGTGCGAGACCCTCAAGATCTTCCATGCCGGCGGCCCGCTGCGCGGCCGCCGCCTGCTCGCCATGGGTGCCTCGGGCGGCGACATGGCGATGACCGCGGACGCAGCACGCGCGCTCGGGCTGAAGTTCCCGCCCATCCCCGCCGCCGCGACGAGCGAGCTGCGCGCGATCCTCTCCGAGCGCGTACACATCTCCAACCCGTTCGACTTTCACACCCACATCTGGTTTGACCGGCCCAAGCAGCGCGCGATGTTCAACGTGCTGCAGCGCGCCGGCTACGACGCCGTCGCCTTCATGCTCGACTGCCCCCCTGCTCCGGCCGATGACACCGCCTACGTGAACGTGGTGGAGGAGTTCGCCGCGTCCCTGCCGGGCTCCGGCACGCGCGGTGCCCTCGTCTCATCGCTCCCGGAATCGCTCTCGAGTGCCACCCGCGAGCTGTGCCTGGCCGCCGGCGTCGTGCCGCTGCAGGGACAGCGCGAGGCACTGGAGGCCCTGGATCTCGCCGGCGCGGTCGGCGAGGCCTGGACGGCGGGCGCGCAGGTCGAGCTGCGCATTCCGCACCGCACCCACGCTCCCGCACACGCGCTCGCCGAGCACGAGGGCAAGAGCGCGCTCGCCGCCTTCGGCGTGGCCGTGCCGCGTTCCGCCGTCGTCGCGGTGCGCGATGTTCCCGAAGCCGCCACCGCCATCGGCTTCCCGGTGGTGATCAAGGCCGCGGACGCCGCATTCGAGCACAAGTCGGAGGTTGGTGGCGTGGTGCTCAACGTGCGCACGCCCAAGGAGGCCCAGGCCGCGGCGCAGCGCCTCGCGCACCTGTGCCCGACGCTGCTGGTCGAGCAGATGGTCGCCGACGGCGTCGCCGAGGTGCTGGTAGGCATCAGTGTCGATCCGCAGTTCGGGCAGCTGCTGGTGCTCGGCGCCGGGGGTGTGCTCACCGAGCTGCTGCGCGACAGCGTGAGCCTACTGCCGCCCTTCAACGCCGCAGCCATCGAGGCGGCGCTCGGCCGGCTCAAGGTCGCGCAGCTCCTCGGCGGCTTCCGTGGCCGCCCGCGCGGGGACGTCCCGGCGCTCATCGAGACGGTGCTGGCCGCAACGCGCTACGCTCACGCCAACATCGAGCGGCTGGCCGAGCTGGATCTCAATCCCGTCATCGTTCGCCCGCAGGGCTCGGGCGCGCTCGCCGTCGACGCGCTGATCCGCCTGCGCGAGGAGCACTAGAAGCCATGTCCGATGGAATCAAGACCGTGACCAACGGCGCCGTGCTGGAAGTCACCATCGACCGTCCCAAGGCCAATGCGATTGATCTCAAGGCGAGTCGTCGCCTGAACGAGGTGTTCAGCGCCTTCCGTGACGACCCCAAACTACGCGTCGGCATCGTCACGGGCGCCGGCGAGCGCTTCTTCAGCCCGGGCTGGGACCTCAAGGCCGCCGCCGCCGGCGAGGAATCCGATTCCGACTGGGGTGTAGGCGGGTTCGGCGGGCTCAACTATCCGCGCAACCTCGACAAGCCGCTGATCGCCGCCGTCAACGGCATCGCCTGCGGCGGCGGCTTCGAGATCGTGCTGGGGACCGACATCATCGTGATGGAAGAGCACGCCAGGTTCGCGCTGCCGGAGATCAACGTTGGCGTGCTGGCCGATGCCGGCACGATCAAGCTGCGCCGGCGCATCCCCTACCACGTGGCGGTCGAGTTCCTCATGACCGGGCGCTGGATGGACGCGGCCGAGGCCAAGCACTGGGGACTCGCGAGCCACGTGGTTCCCAAGGGCCAGGCGCTGGCCAAGGCGCGCGAGATCGCCGTCCAGCTCGCCGCCGGGCCGCCGCTGCTGTTCCCGGCCATCAAGCAGCTGCTGCGCCACACGGAGATGGTCGCCGAGCATCCCGCCTTCGAGGTGCACGACGCGCTCGATGCCGTGCAGAAGGTGGTGCGCTCCGAGGACCTCAAGGAGGGGGCGCGCGCCTTCTCCGAGAAGCGCACGCCGCGCTGGCAGGGCAAGTAGTCAGCGAGCCGGGCCAGCCCCGGAGGCGCGCGCTAACCGCCCAGGGGACGCAGCAGCGCGCGCGAGATGATGTGCCGCTGCACCTCGCTGGTGCCGTCCCAGATGCGCTCGATGCGCGCGTCGCGCCAGATGCGCTCGAGCGGCAGCTCGCTCATCAGTCCCATGCCGCCGTGGATCTGCAGGGCCTCATCCGAGACCATCTGCAGCATCTCCGAGGCCTTCAGTTTCGCCATGGCGAAGTCGGTGTCGGTCGCGAGCTTGTGCTCCAGCTTCCAGGCGGCCTCGAGCGTCAGGAGCTCGGCGGCCCTGAGCTCCATCGCCATGTCGGCGAGCTTGAAGCTCACGCCCTGGAACTTGCCGATCTGCTGGCCGAACTGCACGCGCTGCGCCGCCCACTCCTTCGCGGCCTCGAGCGCGCGCTCGGCGCGGCCGAGACAGTTGGCCGCCACTTGCAGCCGCGTGGCGGCCAGCCAGGTGTTGGCGACCTCGAAGCCCTGGTGTATTTCCCCGAGAACCGCTGACTTCGGCACCCGACAATCGCTGAACTCGAGGATGCTGTTGTTGTAGCCGCGGTGCGAGACGTTGCGATAGCCCGGCCGCACGACGAACCCCGGGATGCCCTTGTCGACCAGAAATGCGGTGATCAGCTTCTTGCGGCCGCGCGCCGCATCCTGCTCGCCGCTGGCGGCGAACAGGATCACGAAGTCGGCATGATCGGCGTGGCTGATGAAGTGCTTGGTGCCGTTGATGATGAAGTCACCGCCCTTGAGCTGTGCGGTCGTCTTCATGCCACGCACGTCCGAGCCTGCGCCCGGCTCGGTCATCGCCAGGCAGTCGGCGCGCTCGCCGCGCACTGCGGGCAGCAGGTAGCGCTCGCGCTGCTCGCCGGTGCAGGCGAGCAGGATGTTCGAGGGGCGCGCCACGCAGGAGTACTGCAGCGCGTAGCCGGTGTAGCCGAGCTCCTTCTCGTACAGCACCCAGCTCACGCCCTCGAGTCCGGCGCCGCCCACCTCGGCGGGCATGTTGGCCGCGTACAGGCCGGCGGCGATCGCCTTGGCCTTCAGCTCCCGCAAGAGCTCCTCGCGCAGCACGCCGGTGTCCTCGACCTCGCGTTCGTGCGGCACCAGCTCGTTGCGCACGAACTCGCGCGTGGTCTTGACGATCAGTTCCTGCTCTTCGGTGAGCGCGAAATTCATGCCATTCCCCCTAGGCCGATGCCTTGCTGCTCTTGCGGGCCGCGGCCACCGGCGCACCGCTCATGGCCCAGCCGTGCAGCAGCTGCAGTTGCAGGCGCAGCTGCGCGATCTGCCGCTCGGCCGGCCAGTCGGCGCGGCTGGCCACCGTGCTCGCGGTGATGCCGTTGATGAAGGTGACTACCGAGCGCAGCACCTGGGCGCGCGTCGCCTTCGGCCAGCGCTCCCACTCGCTCCAGCCACGAGCCAGGCAGCGCTCGAACAGCCGCAGGTACTCGCGGTGCAGCCAGGCATTGATGCTTTTCAGGCGGCGATCGGCCGGTACCTGGCCCCAGAACGCGATCCAAACGGCACACTCGATGTAGCGCGTCTCGTCCACGGGCAGCGCCTCGGTGAGCAGCGCCAGCAGCTCCGGCGCCGCGCGCGCCGTACTCGGCGTGAGGCGCTCCTCGATGCGCCGCAGGATGAGCCGCAGCGCGGCGATGATGATGTCCTGCTTGGTATCGAAGTAGTGCGCCACCATTCCGGTGGTATAGCCCGCCTCGCGCGCGATGCGCACGATGGTCGCCTGGTCGAAGCCGTACTGCGCCACGACCCGGCAGGCCACCAGCGCGATCTCGTTGCGCCTCTGCGCGTGGTCGACGATCTTCGGCACGAGCGTTCCCGGCGCGCCCGCCTAGCGTGCCGCGCGGGCGCCGACGCGCCCCGCCTGTACCGGCAGCGGCAGCCGCGCATGGGATGCGTGGACGCTGGCCAGCTTCTCGCGCACCGCGCCGCTCATCGCGGCGGCGCGTCCGTCCTGCACGTGCAGATAAATCTGCTCCGCGGTGGCGACGAGCGCGTCGTCGCGCTTGCGGTAGAGGCTATGGAACAGCCGCACGCGCTTCTCATCGAGCTCCAGCAGCTGCGTGGTGACGTACAGCGCCTCCTGCGAGCGCGCCTCGGCGAGGTGGGTGACGTGAGTCTCGACCGTGAACAGCGAGCGCCCGGACTGGCGGTAGGCCTCGTCCACCCCCGCATAGCGCAACAATGCGTCCGTGGCATCGCCGAACACCTGCAGATAGCGCGAGTCGGTCATGTGACCGTTGTAGTCGATCCACTCGGGGCGCACCTCGATCTCGAGCAGGCGCAGCGGCGCGCCGTCGGTCAGCGCGGCGGCCACACGCGGCGCGGCACCCGCCGCCGCATCCTGGTAAAGACGCGCCTCGAGCGCGCGCAGGGTCGCGCCGGCGCCGATGTTGTACTCCTTCAGCATCTGCTGGATAGCGACCAGGTAGCCGTCGCGGAGCCGCTCGAGCTCGCGGATCGAGCGACCGGCCGCCTGCTGCTGCGTGCCGGCGACCATCTTGTCGATCAGCGCCTCGGTGAGCTCGGGCGCTTCCAGCTTGGTCCACGGCCACTTCAGCGCCGGCCCGAACTGGCGCAGCATGTGGCGCATGCCGGTCTCGCCCCCGGCCAGGTGATAGATCATGTTGGTGCCCATCGCCGCCCAGCGCAGGCCGGGGCCATAGACGATGGAGTCATCGAGCTCCCCCGTGGTCGCCACGTCCTCATTGACCATGTGCAGGATCTCGCGCCACAGCGCTTCCTGCAGGCGGTCGGTGAGGTGCCCGGGCACTTCGCGGCGCACCGTGAGCGCGTGCATGCCGATGTAGGTGAAGAAGCGACGCGCCGCCTCGATCGCCGCCGGCGTGGTTTGCCGGCCGCCGACCAGCTCCACCAGCGGCAGCAGGTAAACCGGGTTGAAGGGGTGGGCGACGAGGAAGCGCTCCGGATGCTGCATGTCCTTCTGCAGATCACTCGGCATGAGGCCCGAGGTGCTGGATGCAATGACCACGTCGGCGGGCGCGTGGCGGCTCACCTGGCCGAGGATGCGCTGCTTCAGCTCGAGCTGCTCGGGAATGTTCTCCTGGATGAAGTCCACCTGCGCCGCCATGGCGTTGAGGTCGGTCGTAAAGCTGAGCCTGCCCTTCGGCGGCAGGGGCGCGAGCGTCAGGCGTGCGAGCGCCCCTTCGGCGTTGGCGACCGCGCCGCGGATCCAGTTCTCCATCTCGGGCTTGACGTCGGCGGCGACGACGTCAATGCCGAAGTGCAGCGCGCGCGCCGCCCAGCCGCCACCGATCACTCCCGTACCCAGAAGACCGAGCGTCTTCACCTGTCTCATAAGCTGTACGCACCGTATGGTTCGTTGGAATCGCGGCGCACCGTCTCACTCTCAGGCACGCCGCGCTTTTTTAATGTCTTCATAATAATATAATAAACCACCGCCGGGCGATACCCTGCCCGGCGGCGGCGGCGGCCCGCTCAGGCGGCGCGCCTTGAGCCTCCCGCGATACTTGCCGCACAATGGGGCCGCCTCGAGAACTGCAACAACGACCGGGGAGCAATCATGGGCTTACTGGATGGTTTGCTGGGCGGCGCCGTCGGTGCCGAGATGGTCACTGTCGTGAATTCCTTCATTCAGCAGCACGGCGGTGTGCAGGGTGTCATTGCCCAGTTCGAGCAGCAGGGCCTCGGCAATACCGTGCGCTCCTGGGTGTCGACGGGACCGAACCAGCCGATCTCGGCCGACCAGATCAATTCGGCCTTCGGCGGC
>Ga0335083_10001565_pt1 | contig 31255 bp, 17 predicted proteins | sample Lox_Sample_42_FD_206716 | JGI IMG/M metagenome (GOLD analysis project Ga0335083, IMG submission 206716) | Soil microbial communities from Loxahatchee National Wildlife Refuge, Florida, United States - Lox_Sample_4.2 | ecosystem: Environmental > Terrestrial > Soil > Wetlands | place: USA...
CCGAGCAGATGGCCCGCGAGCGCACGCTCAAAAAGCAAGAGCAAGTCCGCGCGGCCGGTGTTCGCGGCAAGCCGCCCACTGGCGGCGGTGATGGCGGCGCGGCCGTCGAGGGCAGCGTCGCCGCGTGGTTCAGCACGTTCGTGGCGGACCGCGAGTCCCGCGGTCTCACGTCCGCGCACGACGATCGCGGCCGCTTCGTAAATCACATCGGGCCCGAGCTCGGCGGCCTGCAGATGGCGACCGTCGCGCGCGCCGACATCGAGCGGCTCGTGGCGGCGCTCGACGCGAAGGTGCGCTCGAACGAGCTCTCGTGGAAGACCGCGAGCAACGTGTGGGTGCTGGTCGCGAAGATGTTCCGCGAGGCCGTGCGCTCGAAGGTCCCCGGGCTCCGCGTGCGCGACGACAACCCCTGCCGCGACGTCGCACCGCCGGACCGCGGCACGTCGAAGGCGAAGAGCTACCTGTTCCCGTCGGAGCTCCTCCGCTTCGTCGAGTGCGACGACGTGCCGGTACGCTGGCGGCGGGCGGCCGCGCTCGCGGTCTACACGGGCCTTCGGGCGGGCGAGCTCGACGCGCTCCGGTGGGCCGACGTCGACCTCGAGCACGCCGTCGTTCACGTGCACCAGGCCGTCGACCGCTCCCGCGCCGGCGAGCTCAAGACCACGAAGAGCGGCCTTTCGCGGCGGTTCCGCATCGAGTCCGAGCTCCTGCCCTTGCTGACGGCCATGCACGCCGAGGCGGGCGGGGAAGGGCTCGTGTGCTCGCCGCTCTCGGAAGGCATCCGAAGCGCGCGCCTGCGGCACTACCTCTTGCGCGCGGGCGTTCGCCGGGCCGACCTGCACGCTGAGCGCACCGACCGCACGCGCAAGCGCCTCGGCTGGCACGACCTCCGCGCGACGTGCGCGACCTGGGCGGCCGTCCGGGGGGACGAGCCGCTTCGGATCATGCAGCGCCTCGGGCACCAGCAGTTCTCGACGACGATGCTCTACGTGCGCGAGGCGGAGCAGCTCCGCGAGGGGTTCGGGACGCCCTTCCCGCCGCTGCCGGCGGCGCTGCTCGGGCCCTCGTCAGCGCCGAGTTTTGATCAACTTTTGATCACAGAGGGTCTAAGTGTTGGAAAAGATAGGGTGAGTGACGGGGATCGAACCCGCGACAGCCGGAGCCACAGTCCGGCGCTCTACCACTGAGCTACACCCACCATGGGGTGCCCCGGGGGTCGGGGCGCGGGAGTCTTAGCGCAAGAGCAAAGCGTCGTGCAACCGCCGCTGTTCACGCTGGAAATGGGGCGGGTTGCGCTGCGCTAGAGGTGCCAAAAGCGGCGTGCGGCGTCGAGAGCGCGGTCGAGCTCGAGGCCGTGGCGCGTCCCTTCGCGAAGTGAACCCGGGGGCGGGGGAGGTTCGGCGCCGAGGAGCGCTTCGAGCGACGCCTCGAGCGCGTCGAGGTCGTAACCGCCCTCGAGCACCATGCCGATGGGTGTGCCCGCGCGGACCGCCGATGCGAGCATGCTCACGAGGGTGCCGTAACCCCACGCCGAGAGACGCATCTCCGCGAGAGGATCGGAGCGGTGCGCGTCGAACCCGGCGCTCACGAGCACGAGGTTCGGCGCGAGCTCGCTCGCGATCGGCGCGACGATGCGCGAAAAAGCCGCCGCGTATGTTTCGTCGTCGGCGCCCGCGGAGAGCGGCACGTTGACGGTGAAGCCCCGTCCCTCGCCGCTGCCTTGTTCCCGCACGTCGCCGGTACCCGGATAAAACGGAAATTGATGCAGCGAAACGAACGTCACGCTCGGGTCGGCGTAAAAGGCTTCTTGCGTGCCGTTGCCGTGGTGCACGTCGAAGTCGACGATGAGCACGCGCTCGGCGCCCCGGGCGCGGGCATGCGCCGCGGCGAGCGCGACGTTGTTGAGCAGACAGAAGCCCATCGCGCCGCTCGGTCGCGCGTGATGTCCGGGTGGTCGGAGGAGCGCGACGCCGCGCTCGACCGTTCCCGCGAGCAGCGTGTTCACGAGCTCGATCGCGCCGCCCGCGGCGAGTCGCGCCGCCGCCGCCGATGCCGGCGCGAGGTACGTGTCCGCGTCGAAGTACGACCATCTGCCGGCCGATTGGCCGAGGAGGTCGATGTATGCAGGTGTGTGAATGCGCGCGAGCTCGTCGTCCGTCGCGGGTCGCGCGGGGACGCGTTCGACGTTCGCTTTGCCCGCGAGCGCGGCCACGGCGCGCCGCGCCGCGACCAAGCGTTCAGGCCGTTCCGGGTGCTCGGACGGCGGACGATGCTCGTCGAAAGCGGGCTCGTCGACGACCGCGAGGGACGGCAGCATGACGGCGCAAGCGTAGCATCACGAACGTTCCGGCCCCGCGCCGTTCGAAAGCACTCTTTCACGCGCGCGAGCGCGAGCTGACCCCGGACACTGGAGGAAACGGGCGGACGGGTGATAGGCTCGACGTCGAATTGCAGCGCGCCGACGTCCGGCGCCCGCTTAACCGCAAGGGGTAGAGCCATGCGCTCCAAGATCATCGTCGTCAACGCCGGGATCGTGATCCTGGTAGCGCTCCTGACCTACGTGCTGCTTGCGACTCAGATCAAGAACGTCGTTTCCGATCCGGCCGAGCGGAAGCACGAGGTCGAGCGCTCGCTCCGCGCCGCGAACGCCCAGCTCGCGCTCGACGCGCTACGGCTCGAACGCTGGCTCGAGAAGAACATCAGCTCGGACGCGACGCGCAGCGTTTACGGGCTCGCGACGCCGGAGGCGCGCCAGCAGGCCGGCCTGAACGAAGCGAATCGACTCCGTGACGCGGCCCAAGGCGACGACCAGTTCGCCGGCATGCAGCCCTCGCTCGTCGCCCTCGTGGACGACCAGGGCGTCGTCATCAGCCGGGACGGCTCGAATCTGATGCGCGGCGAGAAGCTCGCGCAGGCGTACCCCGTGCTCGCCGACGCGCTGAAGTCGGGCCGAGCGGGGAGCAGCGTCTGGATCAATCGCCAGCGTCAGGAGCAGTTGCTCGCGAGCTACGCCATCGTGCACGGCGACAACGGCGCGGTGGTCGGCGCCGTCGTGGTGGGCACGCCGCTCAACGACGAGCGCATGACGCGCACGAGCGAGCTCACGAGCGGGACGCTGCTCGTCTTCGCGCGCGTGGGCGACAGCGGCCTCGAAGCGGTCGCGGACGGCGGCGGCGCGAAGGATTCGCAAGCGGCGCAAGCGGCGACGAGCGCGTCGGTGGCCGCGGCCGCGAAAGCAGCCATCTCGTCGAAGGGGATCGCGAACGCGGACGCGCCCATCAACGGCGATCTGTTCGGCGCGATGCCGATCGAGGGCTACGGCTCGACCGACTCCGTGCTGATCGCGTCGGTGCCCGCCTCGCTGGTGGACAGCACCGCGTCGCTGCTCTGGCCGGTCCTCGCGGTCGGCGCGCTCGGGCTGCTCATGGTCGGCTTTGCCGGCTATTTGCTCGGAAACTACATTTCCCAGCCGGTCTCGGAGCTCGAGGACGGGCTCCTCGCCATCATCAACGGCCAGCAGGATCTGCGCTTCCAGATCGAGCACGACGAGCTCGGCGGTCTGGTCTTCCGCATCAACTCCCTGTTGAACGCGATGACCGGCGTGCCCGAGGACACGACGGACGACCAGGGCCGGCCGTCGAAGGCGCCGAGCGCGAACGATTTCCAAGAACCCGCCGAGTGACGCCGGGCGCTCAAAAGTGCTACTCCGTCCCCCAACGGAACGGAAAAAGCTTTGGGCATCTTCGATTTTCTGGGCGGTAAAGGTAAGGGCGACCGGCCGAAAGCTGCGCGGGACCTCGCGCGGCTCGAGCGCATGGTCGGCAACAAGCTCTCGCAGAACTACGACCGCCAGGAGGCGATCGACGAGCTCTCGAAGATCGGCGACGCGGCGAGCTCGGCCGCGCTCCTGAAGCGCTTCGATTGGACGCTCGAGCCCTCCATCACCGATCAGGAAGAGAAGGCGTCCTGCCTCGCCGGCATCGTGGCCGCGGGTGAAGCCGCGCTCGACCCGATTCGGCGCTACTGCAAGAAGGCCGAGAGCCTCACCTGGCCGCTCAAGGCGCTCGTCGAGATCGTGCCGGCCGAACGCGTTCCGGACGAGATGCTCGCGATCCTCGACCAGTTCGACACCGAGTACATGCGCAATCCGGAGCCGAAGGTGCAGCTCCTGCAAGCGCTCGAAGCGTACCCGTCCGAGGACGTGCGCGTCGCGGTCGAGCCGTTCCTCACCGACGCGAGCGAGACGGTGCGCTTCACCGCGGCAAACACCGTCTTCGCCGTGAACGACAAGGCGAGCGTCCCCGCGCTCGTCGCCACGCTCGACGGGGAAGAGTCCTTGCGCGTCAAAAATCGCATCGCTCTGGGTCTCGCCGAGCGAGCGTTCGTGATCCCGGAAGAGCTGCTCACCGCCTGCAAGAAGGGCTTGCCGCAGGGCTACGCGCTCCGCGGCGACCACGTCGAAAAAACTTGAGGCCTCGACGCCGGAAAGCGTGAGGCCTCGCGTTCGAGTTCCCGGCGCCGCACGGGGCGCCGGGACTCGGGTCGCTCACTCGCTGAGGCGAACCTTGGCGGGCAGGTTCATGTTGAAGCTGATCGTCAGCATCTGCTGGAAGTGGAAGCGCTGATCAGCCGACGAGATCTTGTTGTCCGGGAACTCGCCGTCCTTGCCGCCGCCCGCGGTGTCGAACCCGCCGGTGTTCCACGACATCGGCAAGAAGCGCCACTCGAAGCCGAGCGCGCTCCACTCGTTCGCGTAGAAGCTCAGCCCGATGCCGAACGTCGGCGCGTAGGCGACGCGCGAATGCATCGGGAACGGCGTGTGGTTGTCGGAGCCGCAGTCCGTGCAGTCGGCGCGCTCGGTGAGACCGACGAACGCTAACCCGCCGAAGAGGTAGAGATCGCTGTCGAGGTAGATGCTCTGGAAGAGAGCGAGCTTGCCGCGCAACGGAATCCACGACACCTGCGGCGCGAGGATCCAGTCGATGCTGCCGAGCTGCTTGTCGAACTGCGGCCCGAGGTTCACCGCCGTGAGGCGACGCTCCGTATCGAGCGGATCCTGCAGCGCGCGTCCGATGCGGATCTTGTTCTGCGCCTGAATCTGGTCGGTCAGATACGTGTCGCTCTGGATGAGCTTGCCGTAGCCGCCCCACACGCCGAGCTCCAGCCAGTCGGTGAAGTTATACCCGAGCTTCCCGCCGAGGATGATCGTGCGGCGGTATTCGTCGAGGATGGTGAACGTGACGGCGGGGCTGATCTCGAAGCGACCCTGCCGGTGCAGGCGCAGCTTGCGTACGGCCGGAGCGCCGGCGAGCGGCCCGGTGAGCAGGATCTCTTGAGCGTTGGCCGGTTTCGTCAGGCCGAACGTGGCCGCGGCCACGAGGAACGCCGACAGCAGGTGCGTCGTGAGTTTGCGAGTGTTGGTCTTCATGCCTGGCCCTTCGCGCCTCACTTCGGCAACCGGTAGTCGAACGAAAACGGGATGAAGATGGAGACGCCGACTTGCGCCTGCACGTTGTTCGTGAAGTGGCTGTTGGAGTCGTACCAGTGCGACGGATCCTTCGGGTCCGTCGCCGAGATCGTCAGGTTTTCGAGCTTGTCGTTGAACATGTAGTCGCGGAGCTCGGCGGTGACGGCGAGCCAGCGGTTGAACCACACGCGCAGACCGACGCCTGCGTTGCCCTGCACACCGACCTTCCAATTGAAGTTGCGGTTATCGGGATCGACGACGGCAATCGGCCGATCGCTGAGCGCGCCCACGCCGCCCACGAGGTAGGCGTCGTACTGGAAGATGAAGTCGCTCAGCGCCGCGAACTTGCCGTACGCGAACACGTAGCCGACCTGCAGCCCGGCCATCCACTGGTACTCGGTGAGCGGCACGGCGACGCGTGCGGCGCGCCGGACTTGCGCGTTGAACGACTGGTCTTGATTGAACGGCTGGAAATACTCGCCGTTCAGACCGACGAACAGCACGTTCGAGATGTAGTAGTTGAACCCGAGGCCCGGCCCGGGATGCTCGATGAACTGATCGTTCAAGGAGAACGACCAGAACGGAGCAAGCTCGAAGCGGCGGACGCGCAGTGCGAAGATCTGCTGCACTGCGTAGAGCGGCTCCTTGAATTTGCGAGCCGCTTCCTTGTCCATGTCGAGGTTCGGACAAGCCGTCGGATCGATCTTGCAGATGTCCTCGAGGCCTTCACCGCCCGGAACCTCGCCGCCCGGAGTCGCGTCGCCGCCCGGAGTGCTTTCGCCTCCGGCGCTCGCGTCACCCGTCGCGGTTGAGTCACCGGTTCCGGTCGCGTCACCCGACGCCGATGCATCTGCATCACCGCTCGTATCCGCAGATGCGGAAACGGATGCGGAAGCAGCAGCCTTACCTTTGGCTTTCTGCGCCCAGCCGTAATTGGGGACGAGCCAAAGGGCCGTTGCTACCAGGAGCCCGACGCCAGTTTTCTTCATCGATGCCTCTTACTGCTTTCCCGGCGACAGGTACCCGCAAGCACGCCCGCAACTACCCGTAATCATTGGAAATTTCAGCGATTCGAACAACGGCCCGGGCACTATATCACGCGAAATTTCGCTGGATCAACAAGCAAAAAATTCTTCCTGCGCGGAACCACACCGGATTCCTCAGTGCCTCGAGCGATGAGACCCAGCTCGTGATCAATTCAAGAGTTGGGAAGATCCGTTTCCTCCGGCCTCGCGGCCAAGCAATGCTTCGACAAACGGTTCAGCGGCAAATTCGCGCAAATCCTCCGCGCGTTCGCCCAAGCCCACGAACCTCACCGGGAGTGAGAGCGCGTGAGCAACACCGATCACGACACCGCCCTTGGCGGTGCCGTCGAGTTTCGTGAGCACGATGCCGCTCAGCGGCAGCGCCTCTTTGAATTCTTTTGCCTGCGCGAGGGCGTTCTGCCCGGTGGTCGCGTCCATGACCAAGAGGATCTCGTGCGGAGCGTCGGGCAGCGCTTTCTCCGCGGTCTTCGCGATCTTCTTCATCTCGGTCATCAGGTTCGTCTTCGTGTGCAGCCGGCCCGCCGTGTCAGCGAGTACCACGTCCGCGCCGGACTCCTGAGCTTTCTTGATCGCATCGAAGACGACGCTGCCGGGATCCGCGCCGTCCTTGCCGCGGACGACGGGGCAACCGACGCGCTCGCCCCACACGACGAGCTGCTGCACCGCCGCCGCACGGAAGGTGTCGCCGGCGGCCAACACCACCTTGTGTCCGCCGAGTTGGAGTTTCGTCGCGAGCTTGCCGATCGTCGTCGTTTTGCCGGCGCCGTTCACGCCGACCAAGAGCACGACGGTCGGCTTGCCCCGGAGCGCGATGCCGCCGCGCCGGCCCTCGACGTCGAGCACCTTGAGCGCTTCGCTGCGCAGCGCGTCCCACACCTTCTCTGGATCCGAGAGCTCGCCCTTCGCGAGACCCTGACGCACGCGCTCGAGGAGGATCTGCGTGGTTTCGACGCCGACGTCGGAGGTGAGCAGCACCTCTTCGATCTCGGAGACGATGTTCGCGTCGAGCTCGCGCTTGCCGCCGATGAGCGCGCGCAGGCGGCCGAAGAATCCGCCGCTCTCGCGCGATTTCGCGAGTCCGCGCCGCATGCCTTCGATCAGCACTTCGCGTTCGCCGGGCTCCGGCGCGGGCGGCGCGGAAGGCACGGCCGCGACTTCGGCGCGCGGCGGCGGCACCGACTCACGCGCCTTGCGTGAGGGGGGCGGCGGCGGCGACGCGTCGGCGCTCGGCGCGCTCGCGGCTCCGGCGCTCGCTGCGGCCGTCGCGCTCGGCGCCTCTTTGGGCGCCGTGGCGGGCTTCGGAGATTCGGCGCGCTTCGGCGCGACCTTCGGTTCGACGCGCGGCGGGGCCGCTTCCGTCGGAGCACTCTTCCGAAGGAAGAGGAAATAGACGAGCGCGACCGCGACGACTGCTAGGAGGACGTAGACCATCAGCGGCCTTGAGGCGGCGGACTATAGGAACGCCGGGTTTCACCCGTCAATGGTCGCGTTTGACGACGTGCGGCTCCGGTTTCTCGCCTTCGGGCGGTTCGTGGCGGACCACGTTGCGTTCGATCGTTTCATCGACGGGTGCCGGACCGAAAGCCGCAGCCTCGACGGCGCTCGCCCATGCGACGACTTCGTCACGTCGCGCTTTGCGCCCGTAGCGCTTCACGTCACCGGGCGTCGGTTCGGCGCGACCCCGGCCGAACGGGCCCCGATGCTCGGCCCAGCGTACGAGCCGCCCGACCAGGAAACGTCGGCGCGAAACAAGATCGACGCGAAGCTCGCCGTGCGGTGGGGCCCGGCACGAAAAATCGCTGTGGAGTGGAGCGCTCACCGAGAGCTCGAGCCCGGCGTCGGCGGCGCCGTCGATGGCGAAGCGCCCGGCTTCGTCGGCGGTGACGCGCCCGAGCAGCCTTTTGTCGGGGCTCGGACTCACGATGGCGACCACGGCACCCGCAATGGGTGAGCCGTCGTGCGCGTCCCGAACGACGCCGAGCCATCCGGGTCGATCGTCTTCCCGCTTGAGCAGGTGCACTCCGGCGACCGGCGCGCGCGGCTCCGTGGCCGGGCGCGCGCCGGGTCCGCGCTCGGGCCTGCGCCAACCGAGGAGCAACCATGCCGCGATCGCGCCGAGGGCGGAGAGCCACCCGAGACTCACCCAACGCGCTCGCGAGAGCAGGTCGACTTTGAGTGCGACCGGGTCACCGGGACGCCACCACGGCTCGAGCGGCAAGTAGCGGAGCTCGAGCTCCGCTTGGTCGCCCCGGCGGGGGAATTGCGCAACGAGATGCGCCGCGCCGTGCTCGACGCGCCCGATCGCCACGGTCTGCCCGAACAAGCGCGCTTCGACGGAGCCGCTCGTCACCGCGCCCACCGCCGAGCCGACGGCCACGTCGAGCGGGATGCCGTCGGTCGGATCGGCCGCGGCCGGGTGCTGACTGAGCTCGAGGCGAACGCGCGCCGTCGCGAGCACGCGGCGGCGTGCCTCGGCGGGTTGCAAGGACGGCGTGCCCGCGAAGCGAAGCACGAGCTCGAGCGGTCCGGGTCGCGCGAGCTTGCTGCTCGGCACGTCGAATTCGGTGGCGCCGTCGATCGGGCACGCGCCCTGCGCGACGAGCACGTCGCCGTTCGGCGTCGCGAGGTAGACGGCGAGCGGCAGCGGGGGTTCGACGCCCGTGGCCGCCGCGACGACGTGCGTCGTCACCTGCACGCGTTGCGTCTCGCGCTCGAGCTCGAACGTCGCCGTCGTCGGCGCGAGCCTGAGCTCCACGCCGCGCCGCGAGCGATCGATCGCGACGCGCGCTTCGGTCGCGTCGAAGAGACCGCGCGGGTCGCTGAACGAGAGCGCGACGCTGTTCGCGCGTTCGGCGACGAGCGTCGCGCAGAAGCGGCCGCTCGTGTCGCTGCCGAGCGACTGCGCTGCGCGCGGTCCGAGCAGTTGCCCGCCCGGCGTCGTCGTCGGACGATTCGCGCACGCGCCGAGCGGCGGAATGAGCACGGCGCTGCCGTCGGCCGCGAACGCGCGGAGCTCGAGCGTCGCGCCGCCGACCGGGCGTCCGGTGTCGTCGATCACGCTGCCGGTCACGACGACGCTGCCGAACGCCGCGGATGCGGTCGCGTTCACGCGCGCGGCGCCGCGCACTTGGATGACCGGGCTCGCACCCGGTGCGCCCGCCGCCCACGACGTACGCGCCGCTGCGACGACGGAACTCACCGTCACGAGAAGTGCGAAGACGGTGTGGCGCGCGTGCATGGACTTAGGATTCGACTGCGCTCGGGCGCGGGAAGTGCCGCGTGGAGGGCGGCGTACCATCCGACGGACCCTGCGTCGAAGTCCGACTCGTGCCGTCCGGAGAGCAGCCGTTCACTTTCGTGCGAAGGATGTTAGAGTCAGGGTCCATGCTTCGCGTTCGGGGACTGCCGAAGTCGAGTCTCGCACTCCTGCTCGCCGTGGCATGGCTCTTCGTCGGGCGCGCGGCGCTCGCGCAAGGGACGGGCGACGTCGATCGCATGATCGACAACCTGAAGAACGGGAGTGACTTTCGCGTGCGCACCCAGGCGGCCCTCGCGCTCGGCGCGTCCCACAGCCCGCGGGCGACGGCGGCTCTGTGCGCCGGTCTCGGCGATCCGAACGTGACCGTGCGTGCCGCGGCCGCCGCCGGGTTGGGCAAGCTCCAGCTCGGCGGCACCGACTGCTTGTCCGCCCGCCTCGCGGACGAACCGAGCCCGATCGTGAAGAGCGCGATTCAGAAAGCCCTCGAGCAGGTGAAGGGCGGGGCGTTGCCCGCGATTGGGCCGAGCACCAAGTTCTATATCTCGATCGGTAAGACCACCGATAAGTCGGGCCGCAGCGGGGACGGCGTGGATCGCATGGTTCACGCGTCGATGGCCGGCGCCGCCGGGGACGTGGCCGTCGCCATCGCGCCCGACGGCGAGACGGCCGACGCGGCGAAGAAAGTGCTCGCCGCGCACAAGGGCCTGCGCGCCTTCTATCTTTCCCCGAAGGTGGGACCCATCGAGTACGGCACCGACACGCTGAAGGTGCGGCTCGAAATCGCTATTTTCACTTATCCCGACAAGTCTTTGCTCGGGAACTTCGCGGTGCCCCTCACGCAGCAGGGCGTCTCGGGCAAAGACACCGGGTCCGAGGACGACCTCGTGAAAATGGCCGCCGAGCGCGCGATGCAGAAGTTTCCCGGGATTGCCGCGCAGATCCAATGACGACCCGCGAAGAGCCACCGACAAGCTTGCGAGTTCTTGCTCGTTCTCCGGGCAAGGGCCTACGCTGAGACTGGGATTTGTGCCGCCGACGAGCGGCGAGGTTCGAGGAGCTAGGAATGGCAGACGCTGAAACCGCCACGCAGCCCGCAGGGGGGCGCCACCAGCGCCGGCTGAAGAACTACCTCCTCGACCCGCATTTCCAATTCAAATACACGGGCTATTTGATGCTCATCGCCGTCGCGCTGAGCCTCGGCCTGGGCTCGGTGATCTGGGGCACGAGCAACGCGGTGATCGCCGAGAGCTCGAACGCCGTGCATCAAGGAGAAGAGGTCGTCGCTCGCGGCAAGGAGGTCGTCGCCGAGAGCCAGAAGGTGAGTCTCGTGGTCCAGATGAACATCGTGAAGGACCCGGTCTACAGCGACAACCCCGCGTTGCTCGAAGCGTTCAAGGCGGACGCCGCCAAGCAGGACGAGCGGCTCCACGCGCAGCAGGATCAGCTCGTCAAGCAAGCCGCGACCCTCAAGGAACAAGCGGCGGCGCTCGCCGCGCGCCAGACGGCGATGCTCTACACGCTCTGCGGCGCGCTCGCGCTGCTCGTCGTGCTGATCGGCGCGGCCGGCATCGTGGTGACGCACCGCGTGGCCGGCCCCATCTACAAGATGCGCGCGAACCTGCGCAACGTCGCCGACGGCCGCTTGCGCGTGCCGACGCCGCTCCGCAAGGGCGACGAGCTCGTCGAGTTCTTCGAGGCGTATCGCTCGATGGTGATTTCGCTGCGCGAGCGGCAAGAAGGCGAGATCGCGAAGCTCGTCCAGGCGATCAAGACGCTCGAGCCGAAGGCCGAGCCCGGCGAGCTCGAGCCGCTCCACACGCTCCTCCGCGACATGGAAGCGGCGCTCGAGGTCAAGCCGTCGATCGGGCCGAGCGCGTCGTAGCCGCTCGCGAGCTCTAGAACGCCGCGACCACGTACTCGATTTCGGGCGGGTCGAGGTCGAGCCGCACGCTCGCCACGTCGAAGCGCAGGCGCTCGACGCTGAGGTCGCGGCGGTAGCGCCGCTGCCAGAGTCGCTCGCCCGCGCGGCGGATCCGCTCGCGCTTTTTCGGGAGCACGCTGCCGATGCCGGTGGTGAGCGCCGTCGGGCCGCGCGTGCGCACCTCGACGACGGCGACGACGGGGCCGTCGCGCGCGACGATGTCGATTTCGAGCGCGCCGAGCCGCAGATTCCGCGCGACGATTTCGTAGCCGCGACCGACCAAGTATTCGACGACGAGCGCTTCCGCTCGCGTTCCGAGCGCGCGACGCTCGGCCGCGCTCGTCACCGCATCACGGGTTCTGGCCGGCGGGGCCGCACACGTCGGCGAGGTCGTAGCGGCCGTCCGCCGTCTTCGTGAGCTTGTCCTGCACCACGTCGCTGTAGCAGGTGTCCGGCAGCGGGATGGCGAGTGGATCGTACACGGTGCCCGACTTCACGCAGTAGGAGCCGGCGAGCTGCGACGGACCGAGGCCGAGCTCCTTCACGAGCTCGCTGCAGACGTAGCCGCTCGGGCATTCGCAATACTTCGCGGTCGTATCAGGGCCCTTGCAGCGGCACGAGCAGTACACCGTGTCCTGCGCGTTGCGGTAGACGAGCTGCGGATCGACCGGCACGGTGATCGCGTCGATGTTCGTGAGACCGGCGCCGCCGCCGCTCGGGCACGAAACCGGGTTCGGCGGCGTGTTGCCGTCGATGCAGTGCTTGCCGTCGGTGCCGGGGATGCGGCAACGCGCCGGATCGATCGGCTGCTTGTAGTCCGGGCTCGTCGGGTCGACGATGTCGGGGCTCGTGCCGTCCGCGCTCATGCCCGACTGACCGTACGGGCACGACACGCGACCCTGAAAGTGGTTCACGATGCACACGCGCGTTTCGCACTGGAACGACTTGCTCTCGACGTTGACCTCGGTCTGCGCGTAACCGTTGAACGTCTGGTGGTACTCGTCTTCCGGGATGCAAGGATCGCCGACGCCGCCGCTCTGACACGCGAGCGCGGAGAGGCCGAGCGCGGCAGCCAGAAGCCAGTGTTTCACGGGAGAGGTCAGGTTCATCGTCCTCGCACCAGTAGGTGTGCTGTTGTTGAGGCTTTAGCTCAAAGCCGGTGCTAGAGCCCGCGGTACGGTAGTCGAGCGATCTTAACTCCGTCAACGCGAAAGGTCCGGCGTTCGGCGCTTTCCGGTGCGGCCTCGCGCGGCGGTTCGAGTGAGCGACGAACGTTCTCGCCCTGGTGCGCGGCGCGGGACTGCGCGGCGCGTCAGCCGCTTCGTCGCACCGCTTCACGCGTCACGCGCGTGTCGCGCCAAGCGTGCGCCGAGTCCGTGTGTCGGAACCACGTAGAGGTCCGAGCGACCTTCGCGCTCAATCCAAAAATTACATCGGCAGGGTCCCGTCACCGAACAGGCTCGAGGGCCGCATTCCGACGACACTTGACAACCGTTCCCGCCGGTATCTAACATCGCCTCGGTCGCGCTATCTATCTAGCGGTTCTTATTAGGTTTTTTGGCGTTCGCCACGCCTCGTCCCCCGCCCGTGTCGCGGCGCCGCCCTGCTAGGCGCCGATTAGGAGAAGAGGATCCATGTTCCGAAAGCGGCTGGTTGCTGTGTCGATGGTGTTCTCCTGCGTGCTTTCGAGCACGACCTTCACGCGTCACGCGCGCGCGCAAGACGTGATCGATCTCGACGACGCCGCGCCCGCCAAGAAACCGGCGGCCGGCGCGAAGAAACCGGGCGGTAAGAAAAACGGCGTCGACATCGATCTCGACGAAGGTCAGTCGTCGGGCGGCGGCTCCGTCACGGCGGGCACGATGACGGAAGGCGCTGCCGCGGCGAAGCAGCTCTTCGACAAGGAGAAGTGGAGCGAAGCGGCGCAGGCGCTCCATCGCGTCGTCTCGGGCGAAACGGGCGACGACGCCGGCAACAAGCAGCTCGCCGAATATTACCTCGCGATCTGCCTCTACCGACTCAAGTTCTACCAAGCAAGCTACGCGATCTTCAGCGTCATCGCGGACAACCCGAGTCACCTCAAGTTCAAGGAGACGCTGCTCTGGCTCGCGAAGCTCGCCCTGCAGCTGCCGGAGCCCGCCGACATCATCGAGCGCGTCGGTAAGTACACCGATGATCAGGTCGCGCGCTTCGACAACCCGCAGCAGCGCGAGCTCTACTGGCAGCTCAACTACATGCTCGGTCGGTACAAGTACCGGAACCGCCAGTACGAAGAGGCGATTCGCTTGTTCGGGCTCGTCGATCGTCACAGCCCGCACTACGTAAAATCCCAGTTTTTCACGGGGATCAGCTACGTGCAGGTGCGCAAGTCGGTGCCCGCCGTGAAGGCGTTCCAGCGCATCTTGAAAGCGCTCGACGAGGGCGTCGAAGGCGTGGACGACGAAGATCGCATGCGCGACCTCGCGAACCTCTCCATTGCGCGCACGTACTACTCGTCGGCGATCACTCTCGACGCCGAGACCAACGCGCCGAACGTCAACGAGACGAAGCTCTCCGCCGCCGTCAAGTACTGGAACAGCGTGGACGAGACGAGCGAGTACTGGCTCGACGCGCTGTTCGAGGAGTCGTGGGCGTACTTCATGGCCGGCCAGTACCCGCACGCGCTCGGCAACATCCACACGATCGAAGCTCCGTACTTCCCGAATTCGTTCCACCCCGAGGCCGACATCTTGAAGGCGGTGATTTACTTCACCAACTGCAACTACGACGCCGCGAGCATCACCGTCGCGCGCTTCCACAAGAAGTACGTGCCGATCCGCGACGAGCTCGAAAAAGTGTTGAAGAAGTACTCCGGCCAGAACCAGGAGGAGCCGTTCTTCAAGTTCCTGCTCCAGGTGCGCGAGGGTAAAGGCGACATGGACGAGCGCATTCGTCCGATCGTCGAGAACGCGCTCAGCGATCGCCAGCTGCTCCGCAACATCGACTATGTCCGCCTGCTCGACGAAGAGGACAAGCGCTTCCACAAGTCGCCCGAGAGCTTCCAGAGCTCCGGGCTCGGCCAGCAGGTGGGCGACGCGCTGAAGCTCGCGCGCGACCTCGCCGTGCGTCAAGCCGGCGAGCTCGCGATTCAGCGCTACCGCCGCAACGTCGACGAGCTCGGCGAGCACATGCGCAACGGTGAGAAGATCCTCATCGATATCACCGCCGCGCAGCGCAACATCTTGGATACGAAGATCCAGACCGGCATGGTGTCGAAGGCCGAATCGAAGATCTACGGCGTCGTCAAGCCTGACGAGGAGCACGTGCTCTGGCCGTTCAACGGCGAATACTGGCGCGACGAGCTCGGGTTCTATCGCCAGGTCGTCGAGTCCGCGTGTGGGAGATGAGATGATGAGTTCGAAGAATCGCGCGATTTCCTTCCTCGCCACGCTGACCGGCGTGGTTCTCGTCGCGCTCGGCGCGACCGCCGCGCCCGAGGCGAAGATGAGCGACCTCAGCGCGGAGTGCATCGGCACCGACGCGCCGAAGGAGCTCGAGGCGTGCCCGGGCGGCCCCACGCAGTTCGAGGGCAAGAAGAAGCACGGCGCCGCGTTCCAGAGCGCGCCCCCGCCGATCGACGTGAAGAAGCGTCAGGACGACGTGAAGCCGGTGAATCCGGACGAGCTCAAGAAGTACGCCGAGCGCGACACGCGCAAGACGCGCTTGCAGGCTCGCGCCCGCGCGCTCCTCATCACCGAGATTCAGGGTCTCGAGCGCCTCTACCGGAACACGCCCGAGAATTCGCCGGACAAGCCGCAGCTCACGCGCCGTCTGGCTGAAGGCTACGTCGAGCTCGAGAGCGCCGCGCTTCGCGACAAGATCGCCGCCGACGTGCAGGCGCAGGACGCGAAGGCGAAGAAGCTCGACGCGTCGAAGTTCCGCACCGACGCCGCCGCGGCCGACAAGATCGTCAAGGCCGCGCGCCAGAAGGCCATCGCGTTCTACACCGCGATGAAGGACAAGTACCCGAAGTACTCGAAGATCGACGAGGTGCTCTACTACCTCGCGTACGAGTACGAGCAGGCGCAGAACTACGACAAGGCGCGCGAGGTGTACCTCGAGCTCATCGACAAGGCGCCGAAGAGCCCGTACATCCCGAACGCCTACCTCGCGTTCGGCGAGCTCTTCTTCCAGGAAGCGCAGGGCGATCCGTCGAAGTGGGACCTCGCCGCCGCGGCGTACAAAGAGGTGATCAAGTACCCGCCGCCGAACAACAAGGTCTACGGCTACGCGCGGTACAAGCTCGGCTACGTCCACTGGAACAAGGGCGACTACGCGAACGCGCTGAACGAGTTCAAGAAGGTCATCGAGTACGGCGATCAGTTCAGCGACCTGCCGAACGCGAAGCAGCTCGCGAAGGCCGCGCGCCGCGACCTCATCCCGGTCTACGCCGTGAGCGGCGCGCCGGAAAAGGCGTTCAACTTCTTGAAGCCGATCTCCGGCGACAAGAGCGGCGAGAACACCCAGACCATCAGCATGATGAACGAGCTCGGCTCGGCATACATGGATACCGGTCACTACAAGGAAGCGATCGTCCTTTACAAAGACCTGATGGGCCGCGATGGCGGCGAGAAGAGCTGCTACTACCAGGGCCAGATCACGGCCGCGACGCAGGCGCTCTTCTCGGGTGACAAGGAAGCGGTTCGGAAGGAGCTCGACAACCAGCTCCGCGTCCGTAACGACTTCGCGAAGGGCAGCACGAGCGACAAGTCGAAGTTCGAGTGCTCGAACAAGACGGCGGAGCTCCTCGCCGAAACCGCGATGAGCTGGCACTTGGAAGCCGTCGGCTCGGGCGGCGTGCGCGGCACCGGCGACAAGAAGACGATGGATCTCGCCGCGTACCTCTACAAGAAGGTCGCCGACAACTTCACCGCCGACGACTTCTCGAAGTTCCAGTTCCCGCGCATCGTCAAGGACGACTGGCCGACGATGTACAAGATCAAGTACGCGATGGCGGACTTGCTCTACTTCCAGCAGCGCTGGGAGGATTGCGGGCCGGCGTTCGACGCGGTCGTGGCTGAGAACCCGAAGGCGGAGCAAGCGGCCGAAGCCGCGTACGCCTCGGTGCTCTGCTACCAGAAGATGTACGACCAGATGTACAAGGGCGACGCGGACCGCAAGGGCCGCGACGAGCTCGCGCTGAAGGGCGCCGGCGAGAAGGAGCGCTCGGCCAAGAAAGGCCAGTGGGACACCTTCAAGCCGAAGGAGATGACCAGCCAGCAGAAGGGCATGGTCCAGGCCTTCAACCGCTACATCTGTTACATCAAGCCGACCAAGGGCGATAAGGAGTCCGAGGAGCAGTACGTCGAAGTGAAGTACGCGCGCGCGCGTACCTACTTCGAGGCGCAGCACTGGGAAGAGGCGGCGCTCGCGTTCCGCGACGTGGCCATCAACCACTCGGACAAGGACGCCGGCATCTACGCCGCGCAGCTCTACCTCGAGGCGATCAACGTGCTCGGGTCGCGCGCCGAGCCCCCGCGCCCGTCTTGCTTCGACGACATGGGCAAGGACGTTCCGACGTTCCTCGAGCTCTATTGCAAGGGTCCGAAGTTCGAGGACAACAAGGAGCAGTGCGAGACGCTCACGCGCATCCAGTTCGACATCGCGCGCTTGAAGGCGCAGAAGATCGTCGAGCTCGCCGACGGGCAGCAGGAGAAGGGGCAGTATCGCGAGTCGCTCGACAACTACAAGAAGGGCGCCGACGCGTACCTCGACCTCTGGCGCACGTACTGCGAAGAGCCGCTCGCGAAGGGCGACCACCCGAAGCAGTGCGAGAAGGCCGACGAAATCGTCTACAACATGGCGCGCGCCTACCAGGCCGCACGCCTGCTAGCGAAGTCGATTCAAGTCAGACAGATTCTGATTTCCGACAAATACGGACTCGACAAGAGCGACCTGGCGAAGAAAGCGACCTACGAAATAGGTGGCAACTACCAGGCCATCGCCGTGTACGACCGCGCCGCCGACTTCTTCGAGCGCTACGCGAAGGTCACGGACTACCACGGCGAGTTCGCCGATCAGGCGCTCTCCGACGCGGCCGTGCTCAGGCTCGGTCTCGGCCAGGAAACGCAGGCCATCGACGACGCGAACGCGTTCAACAAGTACTTCGGCGCACGCAAGGCGGCGCAGGCGGCGCAGATCGCGTTCGCCGTCGCCGCTCACTACGGCGAAAAGAAGGACTGGGGGAACGTGCAGAAGCGGCTCTCGGGCACGATGAAACTCATCGACTCGAAGGCGACGCTCGACGTGCAAGTGCAGGCGCACGCGCTGCTCGCGAGGGCGCTGGATCAAACCAAGCGCGAAGGCCCGGCGGGTCAGGAATACGCGAAGATCGTGAAGACGTGGGCCGACCCGAAGGCGGCCGCGAACCAGATCCTGAACACGCCCGGCGAGGATCCGAGCTCGACGCAACGCCGCCTAGGCCGCGCGCTCGAGGCGGTCGGCGAGGCCGAGTTCTTCTTCGCCGAACAGAAGAAGGCGAAGGTCGATAAGGTCGAGTTCCCCGTCTACAAGGGTCCCGGCACGAAGGAAGCGGTGCTCAAGCACATCCAGACCAAGGTGAAGGACTGGATCGGCAAGAAGCGCCCGCTCATCGAGGACGCGAGCGCCGAGTACAAGAAGATCGTCGATCTTCAGCCGGTGCCGCCGCCGCGCTGGGTCATCGCGGCCGGCTCCCGCGTCGGCGAGATGTGGGGCACCTTCGTGAAGGAGTTCCGCGCGGCGCCGATCCCGGACTCGATGAAGAAGGACTACGAGATTCGCACCGCTTACTACGGCGCACTCGACGACGCGTCGGAGCCGCAGAAGCAGCAAGCGAAGAGCGCCTTCGAGGTGTGCCTCGGCTACTCGGTCAAGTACCAGTACTTCGACCAGTTCAGCCGTACGTGCGAGGAGTGGCTCGCGACGAACTACAAGAACGAGTACCACCTCGTCGATGAGTTCCGCGGCGCTCCGAACCGCGTGAACAGCGTGCTCCGCGAGCAGTCGAACCCGCTGCGCATCGGCGGCACGCCGATCGCGGCGCAGACGGCCGAGCTGCCGCCGCCCGCCGAGAAGACGAAGGTCGCCAAGGCGAACGACGACGACAAGAAGTCGTCTTCGGACGACGACAAGCCCGAGAAGAAGAGCGGCAAGGCAGTGGCCAAGACCGGCGGCAAGAAGAAGGGCAAGAAATGACCCGCGCTAACCCACAGGGCAGGAGTTTGGTGATGAAGCGCTTCACGACGGTGTTGTGCGCGGGGCTCTTCCCGGCGCTGGTCGCTTGCGGCGGCAGCGTGCAAGGCGGCGGGTCGGTGAAGGCCCTCTCGGCGTCCGACAAGAGCGGGCGCAGCACGGGCACCGGGCACGAAGTCTCCAAGGCCGCGGCCGCGGGCTTCGACTCGGCGCTCGAGGCGTTCCTCGACCACGACAAGAAGGGCGACTGGACGGAGGCGAGCTGCAAGGACATCGCCGACCAGTTCGTGAAGGCGGCGCAGTCGCAGGTCTCCGCGACGAACCGCCCCTTCCCGGAAGCCCTCTACAACGCCGGTCTCGCCGACCAGCGCTGCGGCAAGGACGCCGACGCGCGCAAGCAGTTCGAGGCCGCGGCCGCCGCGGATTCGAGCTTCCACCGCGCGAAGGCGCAGCTCGTCCTCTACGATTACCAGAAGACGGGCGACATCGACTCGACCATCACGCAGCTCGACCAGATCATCCGCGACGCGAAGTTCCAGAACGTCGAGGCGCTCGTGAGCCTCGCGGCGCTGCAGATGGATCGCAACAGCGACCAGTCGGACAGCGACGGCAAGAACGACCTCGAGCGCGCCCAGCGCAACTTGCAGCGCGCGCTCGCGATCGACGACGGCTACATGCCGGCGTTCAATCAGCTCGCGAACTACTACCTCGAGCTCGCGAAGAACGCGGTCGGTACGAACAAGACGCGTTCACGCAAGGGCAAGCGCGGGATGGAAGTCTCGGGCGCGAAGACGATCGACGCGAACGGCCAGCAGCTCGATCTCGCGGCGCTCGTCGCGTCGCAAGCGCAGCACAAGAACCCGAACTACGCCCCGATCCACAACACGACCGGCTTGATCCAGGTCGAGCTCAAGAACTTCAACGGCGCCGTGAAGGAGTTCGGCCGCGCGCGCGCGCTCGACCCGAAGTTCTTCGAGGCGCAGATGAACTACGCGGCCGTGAACCTCTCCTTCCGCGGCTACGAGGAGGCGGAGAAGGCCTACCGTGACGCGCTGAAGCTCCGTCCGAACGAGTACGAAGCCCAGCTCGGTTTGGCGCTCGCGCTCCGCGGTCAGATCAACGACTCGAACTTCGACAAGAACGTCGCCGAGGCGCAGCAGCACCTCGACGCCGCGAAGAAGATCGACGCGTCGCGTCCGGAGACCTACTACAACGAGGCGATCCTGACGCAGGAGTTCCGCGCCAAGCGCGGGGATCCGAGCGTGGGTCTGCAAAAGGCGTCCGAGCAGTACCAGGCGTTCATCGAGAAGGCCGGCGACGACCCGGTGTACGCGCAAGCGGTCAAGCGCTCGAAGGACCGCATGCAGGACATCCAGGACACCATCAAGTTCATCAAGGAAGGCGAAGAAGCCAAGAAGGCCGACGAAGAGGCGCAAGCGGCGGCGAAGAAGCAAGCCGACGAAGACGCCAAGAAGAAGGCCGAAGACGACAAGGCGGCCGCCGACAAGGCCGCTGCAGACAAGGCCGCCGCCGACAAGGCCGCCGGCGCGAAGGGCGGCGCTCCGGCGCCGGCTGGCTCGGGTGCTCCGGCTCCGGGCGCGGCGGCCCCGGCGCCTGCCGGCTCGGCTTCGGCCGCGGCTGCGGCGAAGGCCCCGGCGCCCCCGGCTCCGCCGGCGCCTCCGAAGCCCCCCGCGAAGAAATAGTGAAACGACCGGGAACTAGCTGATTCGGCTGGTGTCGAACCAGCCGGATTAGTGGTTGACGAGGTACTCGCTGTGAGTACAATCCCACTGGAATCAGGACGCGGCCCGCGCGCGGAAAGCAATCAGGAGTTGAAGAAAATGGCGACTTCCAAACGAACCAAGAAGGTTGTTGGGGCGGTGGCTGGGCTATTCGTGCTGATGCTCGCGTCGAGCGCGTGGGCGCAGGACGCGGCGGCTGCGAAAGAGACGGCCGGTGATTCCAAAGGCGGCGAAGGCTACGGGTACGAGTTCAGCGACGACCCGCTCGCGGCCGGTGGCTTCGGTCCGAACGACGCGACCATCAAGGTGCGGCCGAAGGCTGCTCGCACGACGCTGATTCGACCGCGCACGCACTTCATCCCCGAGATGCTGAAGTCGGTCGAGAACATCTGAGTTTCGAAGCGCGGCGAGATTGGGCGCCGCTAGCCGGTGTGCGCTGCACGGGCAGCACTTGAGGAAGATCGATTTATGGCCAAGGCAGTTCTGACGTTCGCGATTTATCAAGGTGATGCGTTCCAGCGCCACGAGACGGTGACGCAGGACATCGTCAAGGTCGGCAAGGATCCGAAGAGCCATCTGCGCGTCGACGACGAGTACGCGTCGCGGATGCACGCGGTGATCGAAGTCGCGGGTCCGGACGACATCACGCTGATCGACCTCGGCAACGAGCCGGGGACCTTGGTGAACGGCGCGCGCGTCAACAAGTGCAAGCTGCACGTCGGCGATCAGATCCAAGTGGGCGGCGCGAAGATCGTGCTCGAAGCGGCCGATCCGGCCGGTACGGAGGCGCACGCGCCGCCTCCGCCCGCCTTCGGCGGCGGTGCCCCGAATCCGTTCGGCGGCGGTGCTCCGAACCCGTTCGGCGGTGGCGCTCCGAACCCGTTCGGCGGCGGCGCTCCGAATCCGTTCGAGGTCGGTCAGGCGAATCCGTTCGCCGCGGGCGCGGCCGCGCAGGCTCATGCCGCGGCGGCGTACGTGCCGGAAGACGCGCCGGAGGGCAGCTACACGTACCAGATGCTGCAGAGCGGCCCGGCGGTGAGCGCCGACGAGGTCGAGCTCCCGCACGTTCAATCCGTCGAGGTGATGGTGCTCTGGGGCTCGAACGTGCTCCACGTCTCGCACCTCACGCCCCCGCGCAACTTCTACGTCGGCGAAGAGCAGGGGAAGAACTTCGGGTGCGATTTCTTCATTCCGAGCGAGAAGCTCGGAACCACGCGCCTGCCGATCGTCACGGGCGATCGCGCGTCGGTGAGCCTCGTGATCGCTCCGGCCGCGCACGGTTACGTCGATTTGCCGGGTCAGGGCCGGCTCTCGCTCGACGACATCCGTGCTCGCGCGCAACCGAGCGCCGAGCTCAGCGGTGGTCATCAGTTCTCGCTGCCGGGCGGCGCGCGCGCGCACATGGAGCTGAACGATTTCGTGTTCGAGGTGGCCGCGGTGAACGCGGGTCGTCCGATCAAGCACGGCGTCGCGACGGCGTGGGACTGGACGGTCGCGATGTACTTCGGCCTCTCGTTCCTCGCGCACGCGGGCCTCATCGCCGCGATGGCGTTCTTCGTTCCGCCGCTCGGTCTCACCGACGACGAGGAGCTCGACAAAGACGCGCTCTTCTTGATGCAGCAGTATTTGAAGGCGGCTGCCGAGCGCGAACAGGAAGAGAAGGATCCCGAGGTCGTCCAGGACAACTCCGACAACAAGGAGGGCGGCACCGGGACGCGCGCGAAGGGCGAAGAAGGGTCGATGGGTAACCCCACGACCAAGGCGACCAACAAGCGCTACGCCGTGCAGGGTCCGAAGGACAATCCGGATCCGCACATCGCGCGTCAGGCCGCTCTGCGCGAGGCGATGGAGTTCGGCATGATCGGCCTGCTCAACACGGGCGCGGCCGGCGATCCGAACGCCCCGACGGCGCCGTGGGGCCGTGACACCTCGTCCGGCACGGACGAGATCAGCGCCCGCGGCAACATGTGGGGCGACGAAATCGGCGACGCGTTCGGTGCCGGCGGTCTCGGCCTTTCCGGTATCGGTGAAGGCGGCGGCGGTCGTGGTGAAGGCATCGGTCTCGGAAACATCGGTACGCTCGGCCACGGCGCCGGCGTCGGTACCGGACAGGGCTTCGGCGCCGGTCACGGCCGTCTCGGTGGTTCGCACAAGACCGCGGCCCCCAAGGTGCGCATGGGCGCGACGACCGTCAGCGGCCGCCTGCCGCCGGAAGTCATCCAGCGTATCGTGCGCCAGAACTACGGTCGTTTCCGCATGTGTTACGAGCAGGGCCTCGGGCGCAACCCGAACCTGCAAGGTCGCGTGTCGGCGCGCTTCGTCATCGGACGTGACGGCTCGGTGTCCAACGTCGGCAACGGCGGCTCGGATTTGCCGGATAGCGGTGTGGTGAGTTGTGTGCTCTCCGCGTTTTACGGCTTGAGCTTCCCGCAGCCCGAAGGCGGTATCGTCACGGTCGTTTATCCGATCATGCTCGAACCGGGTTGATACGACCCGGCTGCTCGAGTCTGTTTCCGCAAACGGACTTCATGCGCCTCGACCGTCCGACGGGTTTCCCGCGGCCGCTCGAGGCGCACGAGCTTTAACCAGTTACCCCGCGCGCCGCATCGCAGCCCTCATTCGCCCGTCTCGAAACCACGAGTCGTCGAGTCGCCGCGCTGACCTCAGGTCGCCGCACCGCAGCGCGCCCCATCGGTCGTAGGTCGGCGGCACGAGTCCTCGAGTCGCCGCGCTGCGCCCCAGGTCGCCGCGCTGCGCCCCAGGCGCAGCGCTCCAGGGCAAAGGAGCGAGCAAGCGAGCCCCGCGAGCGCGCGAGCGAAAAGCTCGTAAACTCCGCGTGAACCGGGACGGATTGCGGCTTTACTTCACGGGTGCCGTGCGCCTATGCTCTGGCCCCTCTTGCTCGCGCACCAAGGGCCGATCGTGTCGCGCCGAAGTCGGTCGCACGCCGGTCGCGGCGGGCTACGTCGCCTCGGAACTTACCGCTTCAGGACAGCCAGGCTTGGGCTCGGTCGGCCCACGCCGCACATCCCTTCGAACCCCACGGATAGCGCCCCATGAAACTCGTTCGATGCGAAAAGATCATCGGTCTCGCACTGGCTCTCGTGTTCTCGGCCGCCGGCTGCAGCCGCAACGGGATCGAAGCCATCAACCTCGCGAACGAGGGTGATCAGTCGGTCAAGGTGAACGTCGAGAACGCCATCGGCAAGTACGAGCAGGCGGTTCAGCTCGACCCCTCGAACCACCGGATCCTCTGGAAGCTCGCGAATGCTTACGAGAAGAAAGAGGACTGGGACAAGATGGGGTCGACGCTGTCCCGAGCCACCTCGCTCGCGCCCGACTTCGCCACGTATTGGTACAAGCGCGGCTACGCGCTCGTGAAACAGGCCGAAGGCGGAAACAAGGACGCGTTCGAGCAGGCGAAGGAGCCGCTCAAGAAGTGCATCGAAAAGGACCCGAACATCGCGGAGTGCTACTTCTTGTTGGGTGAGTGCTTGCAGTGGACGGATGACGAGCAGGGCGCCGTCGATCAGTACACGAAGGCGATTCAGCACGACCCGACCAAGGGCTTCTTCTATCCGGATCTCGCCGACCTCTACCTGCTCTTCAAACTCGACAAAGAGGCCGAGCAGGTGATCAACGAAGGCACGAAGCTCGTGCAGCCCGACGAGAAGAACCTCCCCAAGATTTACAACATGTACATCTTGCTCGCGAACGCGGCGCTCATGCGCGGGGACAAAGCGGGGCAGCTCGCCGCCGTCGAGAAGGCGGAAAAGTTCGCGGGCGAGTCGCACCCGGAGTTCTCCTTCGATCTCGGCAGCACCTACGCCACGATGGATCCGCCTCAGAAGGAGCGCGCGGTTCGTCTACTCAACACGTTCACGAAGCGCGTCTGCAAAGGTGCGGGCGCCAAGAAGTTCGAGGAGCAGTGCCAGACTTCACAGTCGCTGCTCCAGAAGCTCGGACAGTGACCGAGCGTCTTGCCCGCGAGCGAACGGTGAGCGGTGCAAGTGTGCGAAGGCGACCCCGCGGCTCGTGCGGGCGGGGTCGCGCGTGGGGCTTTGGGTTTGAAAGCGTCGCGCCCTTTTCCTCCGGAAGGCGCGAGATCGAGGGGCGTCGGGGGTTTCGGCAGGTGACCGAGGCAGCATGGATCTAGAGCAGCGTCTGAAGCAGCTTACGAGCACTCACGACTATCAAGGCGTCGTCGAGGCGCTCGAACAAGGGATTGGCGCCGCGAGCGACCCGGCGGCGAAAGCGGATCTTCACCTTCGGCTCGGGCGCCTCTTGCGCAGCCGCTTCCTTCAGGGGGTGCGCGCGCTCAAGCACTTTCAGGACGCGTACAAGCAGAACCCGGCGCTCGTCGAAGCGTTGGCCGAGGCCCGCGGGATTTACTGGGATCTCGGCAAGCTCAACATGGTGCAGAAGCTGCTCGAGCTCGAGCTCAAGGCTGCGCCCGAGAGTCCCGACCGCAGCGCGCTTTACCGGCAGCTCGGCGACGTGCTGTCCGATCTCGGCGAGTACGATCGCGCGACCGAGGCTTACGCGAAGGCGCTCCAGAGCTCGAACGGCGAGCCCGGAGACATTCCGGAGCTCTTGCAGGACGTGCAGGCCGGCCCCGACGAATGGCAGGATCGCATGCTCGGGATCGTCGAAGCCGCGCACGCCGCGGCGACGCCCGCCGAGCGAGCGCAGCTCTTCTTGCGCGCCGCGCGCCTCGCGCGCCGGTTTTCGCCCGACGAGGTCGAAGGCATCCTGGCGCAGGCGTACGCGGCCGATCCCACCGATCGGCACGTCGCCGCGACGTACGAGGGCTTGCTCGTCGACAGCGGCCGCACCGAATCGATTCTCGAGACGCAGCGCGCCGCGCTCGAGCAGATGAACGGCTCCGGCGAGAAGGCGGACGCCGCGTACGCGTTCGGCGCGCGCTGGGCGCTCCGCCACACGAACGTCGAGCTCGGCTCCGAGCTCGTCGAAGAGGCGCTCCGCGCCGACCCGACGCGCGACGAAGCGTTCACGTTCTTGCGCGACGTGTACGGCGCGCGCGGCGGCGACTGGGATCGCGTGATCGCGCTCGCGGACGAGATCGCCGATCGCTCGTCGCTCGGCGAGGGCGCGGCGTACCTGCTCGCGCAAGCCGGGCTCATCGCCTGGCGTGAGCGCGGCGATTTGATCAAGGCGCGGCGCTCGTTCGAGCGGCTCGCGCGCATCGACCCACAGCACCCGGCGCTTCGCGCATTCGAAGCGCAAATCGGTGCCTCGCTCAGCACGCCCCCGGAGGCGGAAGTGTCGCAACGTTCACGCCGTTCGAAGCGCCCCAAGGGCGAAGCCAAGTCGGATCCGAGCACCACCGCGCCGGAGCCGAGCCTCGACGCACCGACGAATCCACCCGCGGCCGCGGAGGAGCCCGAGCTCGTCACCGCGCCGCCGCCGGCCGCCGTCCCCGAGCCCGAACCGGCACCCGAACCGGAACCGGCACCCGAACCCACGCCGGTGCCCGCTCCCGTCGCCGCCGCTCCGGCTCCGCCCCCCGCGGCCGCCGCGCCGCCGCCCAAGGCCGAAAACAGCGCGCTCGTCGGCGAGCTCCGCGAGAAGCTCGCGCAGCAGGCCGCGGCGAAGCGCCACCACGAATACGTGAAGACGCTCATCGCGCTCGGCGACGCGGTCGCCGACCCCGACGAGCGCGTGCAGCACTATCTCGAAGCCGCCGAGCTTTACGCGACCAAGTTCGCGAACCAGGCCGAAGCGGCGCGCGCCTACGAGCGCGTGCTCGAGCTCGACGCCTCGCAGACCAAGGCCATCGCCTACCTGCGCGACGCGTACGAGAAGCGCCGTGATTGGGAGAAGCTCATCGCGCTCATGGTGCGCGAGGCGGAAGCGCTGCCCGAAGGCGCCGACCGCGCGCAGAAGTTCAAGCAAGTCGCCCTGCTCGCGACCGACAAGGTGAAGAAGCCCGAGGTGTGCATCGACCTCTGGGCCATCGTCTTGCAGAACGACGCCGAGGACGTCGACGCGCTGAACGCGCTCGCCGGGCTCTACGAGCGCTCGCGCGAGTACGAAAAGCTCGCCGACGTGCTGCAGAAGCTCGCCGAGCTCACCTACGACACGCCCGCGAAGATCGAGCTCTTGAACAAGCTCGGGCAGGTCGCCGGCGATCGTCTGAAGGACGACGAGCGCGCCGTCGACGCGTACCGCATGCTGCTCACCCTCGCGCCGGACGACCGCCGCGCGCAAGAGCAGCTGAAGAAGCGCTACGTCACGCTCGGGCGCTGGGACGACCTCGAGGTGTTCTACGCCGAGAGCGGCAAGTGGGACGAGTTCATCCGCGTGCTCGAGAGCAACGAGTCGCGCGCGACCGACGACGCGCAGCGCGTCGGGATGCTGATGAAGATCGCGGAGCTCTGGCTCACGCAGAAGGGCAAGCTCGATCGCGCCGCTCGCGCCTACGAGAAGGTGCTGAGCATCGATCCGACGAACCTCGCCGCCGCGGAGCGCTTGGTTCCGATTTATCAGAACGCCAATAACCCCAAGGGGTTGAGTCAGGCGATCGAGGTGCGGCTCGGCCACGTGAGCGATCCGGGCGAGCGCCTCCAGCTCTTGCGCGACGTCGCCGCCCTCTACGAGACGCGCCTGAACGAGAAGCCGAAGGCGTTCGAGCGCTACCTGAGCGCCTTCGAGCTCGCCCCGGGCGACGCGAACACGCAAGCCGACGTGGAGCGCGCCGCGAAGGTCACCGGCGGCTGGGATCAGGTGGTCGCGGCCTACCGCGCCGCGATCGAGAGCTCGAACGACAGCGTCGAGCAGAACGCGCTCCGGCTCCGGCTCGGGCGCGTGCTCGTCGAAGAAGTGTCGCGCGTCGACGACGCGCTCGCCGAGTACCGCGCCGTCTACGAGAACGAGCCCGACAACGAGACGGCGCTCGGCGCGCTCGAAGGGCTCTACCAGCACGCGGGTCGCTGGCGCGACCTGCTCGAAGTGCAGCACAAGAAGCTCGAGCTCGCGCGCGACGCGGTCGAGCGCAAGCGCATCCGCTACGACATCGCGCGCCTGCACGAGAAGGAGCTCAACGACCTCGCCGCCGCGATCGAGACGCATCAGGCCGTGCTCGACGAGGATCCGGCGGACGAGGGCTCGCTCGCCGCGCTCGACGCGCTCTACCAGCGTTCGAAGCAGTGGGAGCCGTACGTCGACGTCCTGCGCAAGCGCATCGAGCTCTCGTCGGACGACAAGCTGCTCGTCGATCTCAAGTTCCGGCTCGCAGAGGCCCTGCACGATCACCTGGACGACCCGCAGGGAGCGCTCGAAAACTACCGCGAGATCCTCTTCCTCGACGCCGAGCACGAGGGCGCGCGTCTCGCGCTCGAGGGCATGCTCACGGAGCGCGCGCTGAGCGGCGAGGCGGCTTCGATTCTCGAGGCCATTTACGAGGCGCGCGGCGACTGGGACAAGCTCATCGGCGCCCTCGAAATCCTCGCGAAGACGAGCGACGAGCCGGCGCGCAAGGTCGCGCTCCTGCGCAAGGTCGGCGCCACGGCGGCGACCCAGCTCGGCCAGCTCGATCGCGCGATGGACGCGCTCGCGCGCGCCGTGCGCGAGGACCCGGCGAGCGTGGAGTCACGGAGCGAGCTCGAGGTGCTCGCCCAACACGCCGGCGCGTGGGATCGCGTCATCGACATCTACGCGAAGGTCGCGGGCGACCTCGCGGATCCGGCGCTCGCTCGCGAGTATTGGATGCGGCTCGCTTCGATTCAGGAGCAGCTCGAGAAGATCGCCGACGCGGCGAAGAGCTACGAGCGCGTGCTCGCGCTCGACGCGGGCGACGTCGAAGCCCTGCAGGCGATCGACGCGCTCTACCGCCGCACGGGCCGCTGGGAGGATCTCATCGGCGTCTTCCGCCGCCGCATCGAGCTCGTCGAGGACGTGGGTGATCGGGAGCTCCTCTACGCGCAGATGGCCGCCGTGTTCGAGGAGCGACTCGGCAAGCCCGACGAGGCGATTCACGCCTACCGCGAGGTCTTGGCGCTCGATCCGACGAGTCGCGTGGCGCTCGACGCGCTCGACGCGCTCTTCACCCGCCGGCAGATGTGGGCCGAGCTCGCCGAAAACCTCGAGGTGCAGTTCGGGCTCGCCGACACGGACGAGGCGCAGCTCCGTCTGATGCTGAGGCTCGCCGCGCTCCGCGAGCAGCAGATGGGCGAGGTCGACGCGGCGATCGAAGGTTATCGCCAGGTGCTCGACCGCGATCCGGGCAACCCCGACGCGCTCGGCGCGCTCGAACGGCTCGGTCACGACCCGTCGTACGGCCTCACGATCGCGGAGATCCTCGAGCCGCTCTATCGCGCGCACGGCGAACACCAGAAGCTCATCGGCGTCCACGAGGTGCAGGTCGCACGCGCCGACGGTCCCGAGCGCAAGGTGGAGCTGCTCCACCAGATCGCGAGCCTCTACGAGGACTCGGCGGGCGACGCCAACTCGGCGTTCGACACCATGGCTCGCGCGCTCGCCGTCGATCCCGGTCATGCCGAGACGCGACAGAGCATCGACCGCCTCGCGCGCGTGACGGGGCGCCTGCTCGATCTCGCGAAGGTGTACGAAGGGCTCGCCGCCGAACAACGCGACGCCGAGCTCGGTAGCCAGCTCTACGCGGCGGCCGCGCGCGTGTTCGAGCACGACGTGCCGAACATCGATCGCGCCATCGCGCTCTATCAGCGCGTGCTCGCGATCGATCCGGGGAACCTCGACGCGGCGGAAGCGCTCCAGGGCTTGTTCCAGGGTTCGGAGCGCTACTCCGACATGTCGCAGATCCTGCAGCGCAAGGCCTCGGTGCTCGAGGACGTCGACGCGCAGAAGCAGGCGCTCTACCAAGCCGCTCTCCTCGAAGAAGAGGTGCTCGAGCGACCGCGTGAAGCGATCGCCGTCTACCAGAAGGTCCTCGACATCGACGGCGAGGACATGCGTTCGATCGACGCGCTCGTGAAGCTCTACCTCTCGCTCTCGGCGTGGGAAGAGCTCCTCGCTGTGTACTCGAAGAAGGTCGACCTGCTGCTCGACCCCGGGGAAAAGAAGCTCATTCTCTATCAGGTGGGCGCCGTCTTCGAGCGCGAGCTCAACGACGTGAAGCGCGCGATCGACACCTACCAGCGCATTCTCGAGCTCGATCCGGACGACCTCACGGCGCTCTCGCGCCTCGACGTGCTCTACCAGGCCGCCGGCAACTGGCCGGAGCTCCTCACGGTGCTCACGCACGAGGCCGAGCTCACGCAAGATCCGGTCGAGTCCGTCAGCTTCCAATACCGGATCGCGGAGCTCTACGAACGCCACCTCGGCGACGTCGAGCGAGCCGTCGAGCTCTATCGCGAGATCCTGAACATCGTGCCCGACCACACCCCGACGCTCGCCGCGCTCGAGGGCATTAAGGGCGGCAAGCGCGCACCGCTCGCGGCGGCGTCGGTGCTCGAGCCCGTCTACGAATCGATGGGCGAGTACGCGAAGCTCATCAGCGTGTTCGAGGTGCAGGCGGCCGCGAGCGACGATCCGTTCGCGCGCGTCGAGCTCCTGCATCGCATCGCCCGCCTCTACGAGGAGAGCCTGCACGATCACGCCCACGCGTTCGACACGTACGCGCGTGCCGTCGGCGTCGACAGCCAGAACGAGGAGTCGCTCGGTTCGCTCGAACGGCTCGCCACGCTGATCGATCGCTGGCCGGCCGTGGCCCAGCTCTACGATGCCGAGCTCGAGAAGCTCGCCGATTCACCCGACCGCTTCGTCGAGCTCGGCCTGCGCGTGGCGCAGGTCTACGAGGTCCAGCTCGAGAACGTGGAGGCGGCCGTCGCACGCTACCGCCGCGTGCTCGACGTCGACTCGGAGAATCAGGGCGCGGTGCGCTCGCTCGATCGTCTGTTCACGCAGACCGAGCGCTTCGCCGACCTCGCCGAGATCCTGCAGCGCGAAGCCGAAATCGGCCAGAGCCCCGAGGAGATTCTCGAGTTCAAGTTCCGGCTCGGCCAGGTGTACCAGACGCGCCTGAACGACCTCGACCGCGCGATCGGCGCGTACCGCGAGGTGATCAGCGCCGCGCCGGAGCATCAGGACACCGTGCGCCAGCTCGAAGCCTTGTTCGAGAGCGGCGTGAAGCAAGCCGAAGTCGCGCAGATCCTCGAGCCGCTCTACCAGGCGAGCTCCGAGTGGGAGAAGCTCATCCGCGTACGCGAGGCCGAGCTCGCGCAGACGGCCGACGCGGAGGAGCGCGTGGCGCTCTACCACCGCATCGCGGAGGACGCCGAGGAACGGCTGCTCGATCCGGTGCTCGCCTTCAACGTGCACGTGCGCGCGATCAAGGAAGCGCCGCTCGACGAGCGAACGGGGGCCGAAATCGAGCGCCTCGCGAGCATGCTCGACGGCGGCTGGGAGCCGCTCGCGAACGCCTACGCCGACGTGCTCGGGATCGAGGGCATCGAGCCCGCCACGCAGGCCGTCGTCGGCAAGCGCCTGGCGCGCGTGTTCGAAGAGGAGCTCGCCGACGTCGCGAAAGCCGAGGAGACGTACCGTTACGTCCTCACGGTGGCCCCGCAGGAAGCGGAGGCGCTCGCGCACCTCGACCGCATTTACACG
>Ga0335083_10001566_pt1 | contig 31214 bp, 30 predicted proteins | sample Lox_Sample_42_FD_206716 | JGI IMG/M metagenome (GOLD analysis project Ga0335083, IMG submission 206716) | Soil microbial communities from Loxahatchee National Wildlife Refuge, Florida, United States - Lox_Sample_4.2 | ecosystem: Environmental > Terrestrial > Soil > Wetlands | place: USA...
GAGCTGCCAGGCCCGGCTCTCGAGCGCGTTGCGGTTCCAGTCCTTGCAGGCGAGGTGGATGATCACCTCCTGCCCCCGGGAGATCAGGTCGGTCCCGAGCGCGTCGGGGGCGAGCATCGCGTTCCCGCCCGGGTTGTCGGTGATCGAGAGCACGTCGATTCGCGGATCGGCGCTCAGCTCCCGCGCCTGGGCGAGCAGCTCGCGGCCGCTACCCGTCGTCAGGAGCCCGCGGCTCGTGACGAGCTCGGTCGCCACGACGAAGTGGCTCGGCTGCTCGAACAGCTCCCGGAGCGCGCTCAACTGGGCGGGCCGACGTCCGGGGTCCCGTAGGTGTGGAAGCTCTCGATCGTGTGCACGCCCCAGAACTGGCCGTGCGCGCGCTCGTCCTGCGTCCAGGCGATCGGCTCGAAGTCCGGGTCGAAGACGAAGTAGCCGCCGGTCGTGACCTCGACGCGGTTCCCGCCGGGCTCGTAGGCGTAGACGAAGAAGCCCTGCGCGATCGCGTGCTTCGAGGGCGCGGCCTCGATGTAGATGTCGTTGTCGACGAACAGGTCGGCGGCGCGGAGGCACTCCTCGCGCGTGTCGACCCAGAACGCGAGGTGATGCAGCCGACCGTTGGCCTTGTACGCATCGGCGACGTAGATCAGCTCGTGCGCGGCGATCGAGAGGCTGAGCCACGCGCCGGCCTCGGTGCCGTCGTCGAGCTCGATCTTCTCGTAGAGGCGGTAGCCGAGCACGTCCTCGGCGAACTCGCGGTTCGCGCGCACGTCCTCGGCCAGCACGTTGACGTGGTCGAGTCGCTTGACCGAGGCGCCGCGGCCGACGTAGCGCTGCGGCTGGTTCCGCCAGAACGGCTTCATGTGCTCGGGCGCCTGGTAGCGCTCGGCCTCGTAGTAGACCTCGAAGACGTGGCCGTCCGGGTCGGTGAAGCGATAGGCCGGGCCGTGGCCGATGTCGCCGTCGATCCAGCCGCTGCCGCGGCCGGACGCCTCGATCGCGGCCACGCGCCGCTCGAGCGCCTCCGGGCTCCAGGCGCGCAGGGCCAGGTGCCCGAGCCCGGCCTGCTCCGACTCCGTGAGCTTGAGGCTGTAGCGGAGGTAGTCGCCCCAGCCGCGCAGGTAGACGGACTGCCCCTCGCGCGCCTCTTCTTCCATCCCGAGCACGTCGACGAAGAAGCGCAGGCTCTCGTCGGGCTTCGGGGTCAGCAGCTCGGCGTGGCCGATCCGCGCCAGCTCGTGGACTGGTGGCGTCACTGCTCGACGAGCCGCCTGAGGTCGTCGAGGTCGTACGAGAACTGGCCCTCCTGGAGCTTCGGGCGCTTCTCGGTCTCCCGCTCGAACCGCTTCAGCGCCGCCGCCAGCACCTCCTCGACCCGCGCCTGCTCCACGACCACCGCGCCGTCCGCGTCGAGCACGACCGCGTCGCCCTGGTGGATCGTCGCGCCTCCGATCTGGACCGTCACTCCGATCTCGCCGCGGACCCGCTTCTCGGCGCCGCTGACGCGGACATAGCGCGCCCAGACGGGCAGCCCGAGCTCGCGGAGCTCGTCGAGGTCGCGCACGGCGCCGTCGACGAGGATCGCCTCGACGCCCGCGGTTTTCGCCTGGGTCGCGATCAACTCGCCGATCAGCGCGATCGGCCTCGGCTCGGGCATCGTCAGGACGAGCACCTCGCCCGGCTCGGCCTCCGCCACGGCCGCATGGACCATGAGGTTGTCGTCCTGGCCGCAGCGCACGGTGCGGGCGGGGCCGGCCGCGCGGGAGCCGGGCACGACCTGGATCAGGTCGGCGTCGACGACGGGCGAGCGGGCGGCCGCCTCGTGGACCGTCGCGGTGCCGAGCTGTGCGAGCGCGGCGTAGGTCTCGTTCACAGCGCGCCCACCACCTGCGGGATCACGCGCTGGAACGCCTCGGCGTAGCGGATCTCCGAGCGGCCGGACGAGCGGCGCGCGTGGTTCCCGCGCTGCTCCGCGCGCTGGCCGTAGTACGTCTGCAGGTACGACTGGGCCTTCATCTCTGCCATCGCGGCCTGCTTCTGCTCGATCACCGGCGTGATGTCCACGAACGTCGTTGGGGTGAAGTTGCAGAGCTCCGGCTGGTGCGGCTCGAAGAGGAAGAACTCGGGCGGAGTGACCGTGTCGAACGCGCTCGGAACTCCGGCGCCGGCCGCCAGCGCCCTGGCGCGCTCGACCGCGAAGAACGCGGTCGCGTGATCGGGGTTGAACGGGTCGCGGTCGGTGTGCGTGACGAGAACGTCGGGCCCGAACTCGCGGACCTTGTCGGCGATCCGGACGAGGGCCTCCGCGTCCACCTCGAGCGGGTAGTCACCGAGGTCGAGGCACTCGAAGCCCGCGCCGATCGCGGCCGCAGCTCGCTCGGCCTCCTCGTGGCGCACCTCCTTCACGTGCTCGACGGTCTGGCCCGGCTCCTTCCAGAGCTCGCCCGACTCGCCGCGTTCGCCGTACGAGAGCGCGAGCACCCGCGCCTCGCCGCCCGCGGCGGTCGTGACCGCGACCGCGCCGCCTGCGCGCCAGACGAAGTCTGCGGAGTGGGCCCCGATGACCATCAGTTTCCTACTCATGCCTCGGCACCCGCCAGGCGGCGCGACTGGCCGACGATCAGCTCGCGCACCTCGTCCTCGTCGAAGCCCGCGCCGAGCAGGCGGTCGGCCCAGAGCGCGAGCCCGTCCTCGACGGCCGGGTAGTCCGGGTTGCCGAGGTCGCTCGAGAAGAGGCTGCGCTCGACGCCGACCGCGCGCACGCCCTCGACCACGTGCTCCCAGGTCGTCTTGCCGCTGAACGGCGTGCTCAGGCAGCGCTCGAGCAGGCAGCCGCGCTCGGCCAACGCGACCTGGTCCTCGATCGAGAAGTTCTGGCAGGTGAACTCCGGGTGCGTGACGACGATGTGCTCGACGCCCTCCTCCACCGCGCCGTCCACGACCGCGAACGTGTCGTCGCGGGCGAGGTGCCCGGTGGCGAGGATCAGCCCGTGCCGCGCGATCGCGCCGAGCACCTGGCGCGTCTCGGGCAGGAGCTGCCCGTCCTCGCCGGTCACCTCCACGGCCTCGATCCCGAGCCCGAGCTCCCGCAGCTCGTGCTGGAGGCTCGCCCACTGCGGCACCTTGTCGCCGGGCCTCGGCTTCGTGCGGCCAGCCGTCTCGGCCGGCGAGTCGACGGTCGGCATCCACACGATGCGGGCTCCCTCGCGCGCGGCGATCTCGACCGCGAGCGGGTTCATTCCACCGACCGCCTGGTTCAGCGAGAGCGTCCCGATCACCTCGACGCCCTCGATGACGCCGGTCACGACCTGGGCGCGCTCGGCGGTGGACGTGTAGTGCGACTTGAGCGCGAAGCCGGCGAGGCCGAGCTCCGCGAAGCGCCGAGCGAGCGTGACGTCGTCGATCCGGCGCGGCGGCACGTCAGGCCCGACGTGGACGTGGAGGTCGAACGCCCCCCTGACGAGGACGCGCGCCCGCCCGCTCACCCGGGTCTCCTCGGCCGACTCGGTCACCATGACTGCGACATTACCGCGAAGCGGCTGCCATCTCGGCGAGGAGTGCGGCGCTCGCGGATGCGATCCGCGGCTCGACGCCGAGCTCGAGCAGGAGGCCACGCGCGGCCTCCATCTCCTCGGCCCGCCGCGCCGCATGCCTTCGGCTCCCCTCGACGAGGCGCTCGAGCAGCGGGGCCCCGATCACCTCGCTGAGCTGGGCCTCGAGCCACTCCCGCTGGCCGGCAGCGTCGGCAGCGTCCAGGCTCTCGAGGGCGGAGGCGGCGAGGCCCTTCATGAAGACCGAACGCAGGAGCTTGAGCGTGGCCGCGTCACCTGCCTCTGAAGAGACGACCTCGACCGGCATCCCGAGCGGGACGAGCGCGTCGGCGAACGCCTGCGCGCCCGGCCCCGAGGCGAGCGCCGGGGTGCCCAGGCCGTTCGCGGGCACCGGGCCGAGGAGCGCGACGTCTGCGAAGCGCTCGACCAGCCCGGCCAGCTCGCGCTTGAGCGCGGGGGCCGCGGTGTTCAGGTCGGCATACACGGCACCTCCGAGCGCGGGCAGCGCGGCGGCCGCCACGCCGTGCGCCGCCGCAGCGCTGTTGACGCTGAGCACGACGTCGCTCCCGGCTACGGCGCTCTCGGTGTCTCGCGCGCGCGTGAGACCTCTGATCTCGACCGCGGCCGCGGGGTCGTAACCGCGGACCTCGGCGCCGGCCGCGACCATGTCGGCTGCCAGGCGGCTTCCGGCCTCGCCGAGCCCGAGCAGCGCGACCGTCGTCATGCGCTCAGAGCTGCTCGAGGGCCCGGCGGACGAGTACCCGCGCGAGGTGGGCGCGGTACTCCGGGCTCGCGGCCGCGTCTCCGCGAGGCGAGACGCCTTCGGTCGCGCGCGCAGCCGCGTCCCCGGGTGAGGCGCCGCCCGCGACCGCCTCCTCGACGGCGGTCGCCCGCAGCGGCGTCGCCCCCATGCTCGTCAGGCCCACCTGCACGCGCCCGTCCACCCGCACCGCGGCCACGCCGACGGTCGCCCAGTCCTGCGCGCGGCGCGCGAACTTCAGGTACGTGCCGTGCGCGCCCTTCGGCACGCGGATCTCCGTCAGCACCTCCTGCCGCTCGAGCGCGGTGTCGAACGGGCCGGTGAAGAACGAAGAGGCCGGGATCGTCCGCTCGCCGTCCGGCCCGCGCGCGATGAGCTCGGCGTCGAGCGTGAGCAGGACCGTGCCGAGGTCGGAGGCGGGGTCGGCATGGGCCACCGAGCCCCCGATCGTCCCGCGGTGGCGCACCTGCGGGTCGCCGATCTGCCCTGCGGCCAGCGAGAGAACCGCGCACTGGCCCGCCAGCACCGGGTCGCGCGCGAGGTCGGCGTGCCGGCTCAGCGCTCCGATCGCGATCCGGTCGCCGTCGTCACGGACGAAGCGCAGCTCGTCGAGCCGGCCGATGTCGATGAGCAGCGACGGGCGCGCGAAGCGCAGGCGCATCAGCGGGAGCAGCGAGTGCCCGCCCGCGAGCAGCCGCGCCTCCTCGTCCCGCCCGAGCAGCTCGACCGCCTCGTCGACCGATCCCGCCCGCTCGTAGTCGAACGCCGCGGGGATCATGCGCCCGTCCTGGCCGCGGCCTGGATCGCGCGGACGATGTTGTGATACCCGGTGCAGCGGCAGAGGTTGCCGTCGAGCGCCTTCCGGATCTCCTCCTCGGACGGGTCGGGGTTCTCGCGCAGCAGCGAGACAGAGGCCATCACGAACCCGGGCGTGCAGTAGCCGCACTGGAGCGCGTGCCGTTCATGGAAGGCCTGCTGCACCGGGTGCAGCTCGCCGCCCGGAGCGAGCCCTTCGATCGTCGTCACCTCGCAGCCGTCCGCCTGCACCGCGAGCACGGTGCACGACTTGACCGACTCGCCGTCGAGCAGCACGGTGCACGCCCCGCACGAGGACGTGTCGCAGCCGACGTTCGTCCCCTTGAGGTCGAGCTGGTTGCGCAGGAAGTAGACGAGCAGCTGGCGCGGCTCGGCCTCCACCTCGTGCCGGGCGCCGTTGACGGTCACCGTCACCTTCACGACCTCGCCTCCTGGAGCGCCCGCCAGACGTTCTGTCCGTTCGCAGGCATGTCGACGTGGGTCACGCCGAGGTGCCCGAGCGCGTCGATCACCGCGTTGTGGACGGCCGGGGTGGCTCCGATCGTCCCGGACTCGCCGATCCCCTTGACGCCGAGCGCGTTCAGCGGGGTCGGCGTCTCCATCGGGACCGTCTCCCACGAGGGCAGGTCGGCCGCGGACGGAAACGAGTAGTCGGCGAACGTGCTCGTCGACGGCGTGCCGTGCTCGTCGTAGGCGAACCGCTCGTAGAGCGCCTGGGCAACGCCGGTCGCGACGCCTCCGTGCACCTGGCCCTCCGCGACGAGCGGATTGATCAGCGTGCCCGCATCGTCGACGGCGACGTGACGGATCAGCTCGACGCTCCCCGTCTCGGTGTCCACCTCGACCACGGCCACATGCGCGCCGAACGGGAACGAGGGATCGGCCTTCCATTCGTGCTGCGCCTTCAGCTCGGCAAGCCTCCCGTCGGCTGCCGCGCGCGCCGCGAGCTCCTCCCACGCGAAGCCCTGCGCGGGTGAGCCCGCAACGTGCAGCCGGGCCTCCGCGGGATCGAGCACGATGTCGTCCGGGCTCGCCTCGAGGTAGTCCGCGACGATCTGCCTCGCATGGACGACGACCTCGTCGGAGGCCAGCCGGGCCGCGACGCCGCCGATCTGCGTCGACTTCGAGGCGTAGGTGCCCGTTCCGCGGGCGACATCGTCGGTGTCGCCCTTGACGACCGTGATCCGCTCGAACGGGATCCCGAGCTGCGCCGAGGCGATCATGGCGAACGTCGTCTCGTGGCCCTGGCCGTGCGAGAACGACCCGGTGCGGAGGATCGCGCCGCCGTCCTCGGTGATCTCGACCTCGCCGAACTCCGTCTCACCGACGCCGTTCGTGATCTCGACGTACGTGCTGAGCCCGATCCCGAGCTGCTTCGGCCCACCCTCCTCGCGGCGCCGCCGCTGCTCGGCGCGCAGCTCGTCGTACCCGGCCGCGCGCAGCGCGAGGTCGAGCGCGCCCTCGTAGTCGCCCGAGTCGTAGACCGCGCCCGTCTCGGTCTCGTACGGAAACTCCTTGATGAAGTTGCGGCGCCTGATCTCGGCGGGATCGACGGCGAGCTCCGCGGCCAGCGCGTCCATGGCCCGCTCGATCGCCTGCGCCGCCTCGGGCCTGCCCGCCCCCCGGAAGGCCGAGATCGGAACCGTGTTCGTGGCGACCGAGCGACTCGAGGCCTCGAGCTTCGGGATCGCGTAGACGCCGCTCGCCATCAGTGCGGTCAGGTGCGGGAGAAAGGATCCGAGCCCCGGGTACGCGCCCGCGTCGGCGAGGCTCTCGAGCCGGTACGCGAGCACGTTCCCCTCCCGGTCGGACCCGATCGTGAACGTCATGTGCTGGCCGCGGCCGTGCGGAAGCCCGACCATGCTCTCGCTCCGCGACTCCGTCCAGCGCACCGGCCGGCCAAGCTTGCGCGCGAGCCAGACGACGAGGATCTCCTCGACGTTGAGCGTCTTGGCGCCAAAGCCGCCGCCGACGTCCGGGGCGATGACGCGAACCTGCTCCGGCTCGAGGCCGAGCTTCGCGGCAAGCCCCTGCCGGTCCCCGTGGGGGGCCTGGGTGGAGAGCCACGCGGTGATACGGCCGTCGGGGCCGACCTCGGCGGCCGTCGAGCGCGGCTCGAGCGGGCACGGCGCCAGCCGCTGGCTCTCGACGGTGCCAGAGACGACCACGTCGCAGCCGTCGAAGAGCGTCTCGTCGTGCTCCTGCGGCCCCTCCGTCCCCGAGACGTTCGTCCCGACCTCGGGGAAGAGGAGCACCTCGTCCTTCAGCGCCTCGTGCACGTCGACCACGACCGGCAGCGGGTCGTAGTCCACGAACACGAGCTCCGCCGCGTCCGCTCCGGTGACCCGGTCCTCGCTGACGACGATCGCGACGATCTCGCCGACGTAGCGGACGACGTCCCTCGCGACGAGCGGGCGCGAGATTCCGGCCGCCACGCCGAACGGAGGCGGCGAGACCATCGGCTCGACATCGACGTCGGCGCCGGTCAGCACCTGGACGTTCGGCATCGACTCGGCCGCAGAGGCGTCGATCGACCTGATGCGCGCGTGCGCGAGCTGCGAGCGGACGAACGTGACCTCGAGCGCGCCCTCCAGCGGGAGGTTCTCGACGTAGCTGCCCTCGCCGCGCAGGAAGCGCGGGTCTTCCTTCCGCAGGACCCGGTTGCCGAGGATGCTCACGGCGCGAGGCTAACGTACCGCCCGGTGAACCTCGCTCACATCGTTTCCGAGGCGGCCGCAGCGCACCCGTCACGGCCTGCGCTCGTCGGCGAGACCGGCGACATCACGCATGCGGAGCTCGACCGACGGGCGCGAGCCGCAGCGGCCGCGCTGCGAGCCCGGGGCGTCGGGCCGGGCGACCGCGTCGCGCTGATGCTCCCGAACGGGCCGGCCTTTCTCGCCGCGGCGCTCGGCGCGCTGCGGCTCGGAGCGATCCTCGTCCCGCTGAACCTGCTCCTGGCTCGGCCCGAGGTCGAGTCGCGCCTGGACGTGTCGACGCCGCGCGTCTTCCTCGAGAGCGAGGACGAGCTCGAGGGGGAGCCGCTGGAAGAGATCGTCGAGCGGAACGGCGCCGACCCGGCCGCGATCCTCTTCACGTCGGGCACCTCGGGCCGCCCGAAGGGCGCGATCCTGACGCACGGGAGCATCCACGCCGCGGCCCGGAACTGCGCCGACGCCCTCGTGCTCTCGGAGGAGGACGTCATGCTTGGCGCCGCCCCTTTCTCGCACGTGCTCGGCCTCGCCAGCGGGATCTTCTCGACGCTGACCTCGGGCGCCGCGATCGCGATCGTGCGCCGCTTCGAGCCCGAGCAGACGCTCGCGCTGATGAGCGAGACCGGGACGACGATCCTGCTGGGGGTCCCGACGATGTGCATCGCGCTCTGTCAGGCGGCGCGGTCGACCGACGCGCTCCCGCCCGTTCGGATCGCGCACGTCGGCGGTGCCGCCGTCCCGGCCGAGGTCGCCCGCGACTTCGAGCGCACGTTCGGCGGCGAGGTCTACGAGGGCTACGGCCTGACCGAGCTCTCCGGGATCGCAACGACCTACGTCGAGGGCCAGGAGCGCAGGGTCGGATCGGTCGGCAAGCCCCTGGGCGGCACCGAGCTGCGGATCGTCTCGCTCGAAGGGGAGCCGCTCCCGGCGGGCGAGGTCGGCGAGATCGAGTTCCGCGGGCCGTCGGTGATTCCCGGCTACTGGGAGGACCCGGAGGCGACCGCCGAGGCGATCGACGGGGACGGCTGGCTCGCGACCGGCGATCTCGGCTACCTGGACGACGACGGCTACCTGTTCCTGGTCGACCGGAAGAAGGATCTGATCCTCCGCGGCGGCTACTCCGTCTACCCGCGGGAGGTCGAGGAGGCGCTCTACGAGCACCCGGACGTGCTCGAGGCGGCGGTGATCGGCCTCCCGGATGAAACCCTGGGCGAGGAGGTCGCCGCGATCGTCGTCGTGCGTCCGGGAACGACGCCGAGTGCCGAGGACCTTCAGGCGTGGGCGAAGGAGCGAGTCGCCGCCTACAAGTACCCGCGGCAGGTGATCTTCGTCGAGGAGCTCCCGAAGGGCCCCACCGGCAAGATCCTCAAGCGGGCAATCGACCCGGCCACCCTCGATACTCCGTTGCGGTGACAGCGCGAGCCTCACTGGTCATCGCGGCGGTGTTCCTCGCCACGGTCGCCGGTGCCGCTGCCGCGGCTCGCACGCATCTGGTCATCTCCGGCGCGTTCCACACGTCGAGCGCGCGGGCCGTCCGTGGCACGTTCGAGAACTGTGGCTACGGCCAGACTCGAACGCTCGGCTACGCGAGCCAGGCCTTCCGAATCGGGCGGGGGCCTGCGGTCGCGTGGGTGCAGATCTCCTTCCCGCGCTTCCGAGGGCGCGGGCGGTACAAGCCGACGGCGCCCGCGCCGTACGGGCGAACCGCGTTGCAGGTCGTCGTCGGGGGAAACGCGACGGCCGGAGCTGGGGGCGGCTTCTACGTCGCGACGTCGGGAACCATCACGGTCCTGGGCGCGAAGAACGTCGGGCGCAAGCACCATGCGGGCTCGCTCAACGGCACGGTCCACGCGAGGCTGCGACTCAAGGGCGGGACGAAGCGACTCCGCCTCGTTGGCAGCTGGCAATGCCGGATCGACCCGAGCGCCAACGGCGGTTGACGCTCAAGGAAGGCCGGTTCCGCTGAACGCCGCGCCGATCGTGGACGGTCATCCACGGTCGGTCTCGGACACCGTTTCTGCGATCAGTCGGTCTCGTCCTCCCGGATCGCGTCCAGGAGCGTGTGCGTGAGCTTCACGGCCTCCTCGTTGTCCGCCCGCGCGGTCTCGAGCGATTCCTTCGACCACGACTCGGGGAGATCGTGGATCAGCCAGTGGCCCGCAGTGAGAGCATTCGATACGGCGACCACGACCCTGTCGGTCGTGTCGCGGACTCGACGAGAGGGGTGCCCGGCAGCGAAGACGACGATCGGATCGCGAAGCCCATGCCAACGGTCGAACAGCTCGTTCATGAGGGTGAGCGTCTGGGTTCCGGGCGTGGCTGTGAGCCGCTGCGGCTCCGAGTCGCTGAGGAGCGAGAGAACGGGCGCCACGACGGCGGCGCCCCTCTCTTGACGCTCAGCTCGAACGGCCGCCTCACGTTCGTGGCGAGTTCGTCGAAGCTGCAGCTGACCGGCGAGCAGCGCCGCTAAAGCGACAATCGCGCTGGTGCCCAGCACGAGAGTGACAGTTGCCCAAGCTGGAATCTCGACCTCCTGACGGCGTTCGTCAAGAGGAACTTAACGCGTCGGGGATTCCCAGACGGCCAGGCCTGACCTCACCTCGGAGAACGCCAGGCCTAGGCGCTGACCGGCGCCGAGCCCAGCGCCTGCTGGACGGCGCCGACGATCTTCCCCTCGTCCGGCAGGAGGAAGTCCTCCATCGGCTGGCTGTAAGGGATCGTCGCATCGAGCGCGGTCACGAGCTCGACCGGCGCCTTCAGCGACGCGAAGCCCTCCGAGGCCACCTCCGCCGCGATCACCGCCGCGGCCGAGCCGTGGCGCGTCGACTGGTCGACGACCACGAGCCTGCCCGTCTTCTCGACGGACTGGAGGATCGTCGCCGTGTCGAGCGGGGCGAGCGTGCGCGGGTCGATGACCTCGGCGCTGACGCCTTCCGCCTCGAGCTGCTCGGCCGCGGCGAGCGCCTTCCCGAGGAGCCAGCCGATCGCGACGATCGTGACGTCGCTCCCCTCCCGCACGACGTTCGCCTCGCCGAACGGGACCGCGTACTCGCCCTCGGGGACGTCGCCGTGCTCGAGCGTCAGCAGGTAGTGGTGGAAGAAGGCGACCGGGTTGTCGTCCCGGATCGCGGTCGTCATCAGCCCCTTCGCGTCGGCGGCCGTCGCGGGCACCGCGACCTTGAGGCCCGGCACACCCATGAACATCCCGTAGATCGAGCCCGTGTGCTGGCCCGCCCAGCCGGCCGTGAACCCATAGCCCGCCTTGAGCACGATCGGCACCTTGACCTGGCCGGCGCTCATGTAGTGGAAGCGCGGCGCCTCATTCACGACCTGGTCCATCGCGACGAGCATGAACTCGGCCATGTAGAGCTCGACCACCGGCCGGTAGCCCGCGAAGGCCGCGCCGACCGCCATCCCGATCTCGGCGGTCTCGGAGATCGGCGTGACGCGGACGCGGTCGGGGCCGAACGCCTGCAGAAACGGGTCGTTCTCGGTCGTCGCGATGTTCTGCCCGAAGTAGAGGACCGTGTCGTCGCGCTCCATCTCCTCGTGGATCGCCTCGCCGATCGCCGCGATGTACGGAAGCTCGCGTGCCATCTCCTCGTCCTCCTCAGGCGTACACGTAGTCGGTTGCTTTTTCAGGCGCCGGGAAGGGGCTGTCGAGGCCGAACTGCACTGCCTCGGCCATCTCGGCCTTCGCAGCCTCGGCGATGGCGTCCGCCTCCTCCGCGGTCAGCGTTCCCTCGGTGACGAGCCTCGCGCGGAAGCGCGGGACCGGGTCGCCGCGCAGCGCTGCCTCGTACTCCTCGGCTGCGCCGAACACGGAAATGGCCTCGTGCTCCGGGAAGTGGAGCGGAACGCCGGGCGGCGCGATGATGTTCCCGTGGGCGCTGAGCCGGTAGACGCGCGACTCGACGAGCGTCGGCCCGTCGCCTGAACGCGCTCGCTCGATCGCGCCAGAGACCGCCTCGTAGACCTCGACCGGGTCGCCGCCGTCCACGGTCACGCCGGGCATCGAGTACGCCTTCGCCTTGACGGAGAGTTGCTCGCCGGCTGCCGCGTTCGCGTCCTCCTGCTCCACGCGCGTGACGACGTTGTAGCTGTTGTTCTCCATCACGTAGACGATCGGCAGCTTCCAGAGCGACGCGATGTTCATCGACTCGTGGAACGCGCCCTGCTTCGAGGCGCCGTCGCCGAAGAAGCCGAGCACGACCTGGCCCTCGCCGCGGATCTGGGCGGCCCAGGCGGCGCCGGTCGCGTGCGGGATGCCCTGCGCGACGATCCCTGAGGTGCCGAGGAAGCCCCGCTCGACGTCGACGAGGTGCATCGAGCCGCCGTAGCCCTTGCAGAGCCCCGTTTCCTTCCCGTAGATCTCGGCCATCATCGCCTTCGGGTCGGTCCCGAGCGCGAGCGGGTAGCCGTGGCAGCGGTAGGTGGTGAGCAGCTGGTCGCCCGGCCTCATCGCCGCGATCGAGCCGACGATCGAGGCCTCCGCGCCGTCCGCGAGGTGCGTGTGGCCGCGGATCACGCCGGGGTGGTCCTCGAACGTGCGCTTGACGGACTCCTCGAACTCGCGGATCCGGACCATCTGCGTGAACACCCAGGTCGAGCGCTCCTTGTCGAGTGCCTCAGACACCCACACTCCTTTCCTCGGCTGCGAACTGCGCGAACGTCGCCTCGGAGGCGCGGTCGAAGATCTGCTCGATCGGCTGGTTGCGCAGCTCGTCCGAGAGGACCTCGACGCCCCAGGGCCCGTCGTAGCCGATCTCGCGGCAGGCCGCGATGTAGTCGCGGATCGGGAACTCGCCCTCGCCCGGAAGCATCCGGTGGTTGACGGTCTCGTCGATCGGGTCGTCCATGTTCTCGAAGCGGCCATCCGAGAGCTCGACCCAGCCCAGGTGTCGCTGCGGGATCCGCCTCAGCTCCTCCGGCGTGATCCCGAGCTTCGACATGTGCCACGTGTCGATCGCGAGACCGCCGTTCGGCGCATCGGCGCCCCCGACGACCGCGAGCGCGGAGTCGAGGTCGCGCACGTTCGCGTCGAACGGCATGAACTCGTAGACGACCTTCGAGTCGTGGTGCTCCGCAGCCTCGGCGCAGAGCTCCGCGTAGCGCTCGGTCACCTGGTCGAGCTCGCACGGCGTGCCCGGGATGTTGCCGACCTTGATGTGGTGCGCCCCGAGCGCGGCTGCGGCGTCGAACAGCATCCTCTTCGTCGCCTCTTCGGCGACCCGCTGCTCGTCGTCGGGGTCGAGGAACCAGAACATCAGGAACTCGAGCTCGAGGTGCTGCAGCCCGTGCTCGTCCATGATCCCCTTCATCTCGTCGAGTGAGGTGGTCTCGAGAACATGCGCGAGGTCGGCGTGCCAGAGCCCGGTTCCGCTGAACCCGACCCGCGCCGCGTTCGCGCAGCGGTCGCGGAAGTCGAACAGGCTCCACTCGCGGCCCACGTGCACCTCGACCGGGCCGGAGACCGTCCAGTAGAGCCCCACGAGGTCGACGCCGGCCATCGCGGAAACGCTAACGCGTGTGTCCACCCCGCGCCACTAGAACGGCGCAGTGGAGCGGACTAAGCTGCACGCGGCAAACTCGATCCGAGGGGTGGCGAATGGCGGCTGACTATGTGATCGTCGGAGCCGGGTCTGCGGGCTGCGTGCTCGCCTCGCGGCTGAGCGAGGACCCGGACGTGAAGGTGCTCCTGCTGGAGGCCGGCGGGCCGGACACCGCGCCGGAGATCCACATCCCGTACGCGTTCCCGGCGGTCTTCAAGTCGGGCCTCGACTGGGACCTCCTCGGCGAGCAGGAGCCTGGCCTGAACAACCGGCGGCTCTACCTCCCGCGCGGCCGCGTGATCGGCGGCTCCAGCTCGATCAACGCGATGATCTACCTGCGCGGCGCGCGCGCGGACTACGACCAGTGGGCAGCCGACGGCTGCGACGGCTGGTCGTACGACGAGGTGCTCCCGTACTTCAAGCGCTCCGAGGACAACGAGCGCGGCGAGAGCGAGTACCACGGCGTCGGCGGGCCGCTCTCGATCTCCGACAGCCGCTCGATGCAGCCGCTGATCGAGACGATGCTGGAAGCCGCCGTCCAGGCCGGGTACGAGCACAACGACGACCTGAACGGCGAGCAGCAGGACGGCGTGGGCCGGTTCCAGCTCACGCAGCGGGGCGGCATGCGCTGCAGCGCGGCCGACGCGTTCCTGCACCCCGCCGCCGACCGGCCGAACCTCGAGATCGTCAGCAACGCCTTCGTCCAGCGGATCACGTTCGAGGGCGACCGGGCCGTCGGCGTCGAGGTCGTGCGCGACGGCGCGACCGAGACCATCCGCGCCGAGCGCGAGGTGATCCTCTCGGCGGGCTCGTACCAGTCGCCCGTGCTGCTGATGGTCTCCGGAATCGGCCCCGCGGACGAGATCGCGCCGCTCGGGATCGCCGTGCGCGAGGACCTCCCGGTCGGGCACAACCTGCAGGACCACTGCATGGCGCAGCTCAACTTCACGACCGACGAGGAGACGCTGTTCGGCGCGTTCACGCCCGACAACGTGGCGCTGCTGGAGAACGAGGGCTGCGGCCCGCTCAGCTCCAACATCCCCGAGGCGGGCGGCTTCTTCCGCACGCAGCCGGACCTCCCCGCGCCGGACGTCGAGTTCCACTTCGCGCCGTCCATGTTCTACGACGAGGGCCTCACCGCTCCGCATGCACCCGGCTACTGCTTCGGCCCGGTCGTGATCAAGCCGACCGGCCGCGGCAGGGTCATGCTGCGCGCGGGGCTGCCGGACTCGAAGCCGCGCGTGCTCTGCAACTTCCTCACGACCGACGAGGACAGGCGGAGCATGATCGAGGGCGTCCGGATCGCGCTCGAGATCGCGAAGCAGCCCGTGTTGAAGGCGGTCGAGCGGGAGGCGTTCAGCGTGCCGGCCTCCGATTCCGACGAGGACATCCTCGCCTGGGCGCGCGTCGCCGGGCAGTCCGTCTACCACCCGACCTCGACCTGCGGGATGGGCTCGGTGGTCGACTCCGAGCTCCGCGTCTACGGCACTCAAGGCTTGCGGGTCGTCGACGCATCGGTGATGCCGACGATCACGCGCTCGAACACGCACGCACCGACGATCATGATCGCGGAGAAGGCGGCAGACCTGATCCTGTCCCGAGAACCGCGGCTGACCAAGACCGAAGCACCATGAAAGGAGCGCCATGAGCGCCACCGACGTCGCGGTCGAGAACCTCCTCGACGAAAGCCAGTGGACGGGAAAGATCTACAGCGACGGCTGGGTCGACGGGCCCACGCAGATCGAGACGACCGAGCCAGCGACGGGTGAGATGCTGGGGACCGCGGGAGGCGGCGACGCCGCGTCGATCGCCAGGGCGGCCGCATCTGCCGCCGAGGCCCAGCACGCATGGGCGGCGACGCCGCTCGAGGAACGGGCCGCCATCGTCAAGCGCGCAGGCGAGCTGATGGAGAAGCACCGCGCCGAGCTGATCCAGTGGCTCGTCCGCGAGTCGGGGGCGATCCCGCCCAAGGCGGACTTCGAGATCTCGGCCTCGATCGGCCAGCTCGACACGGCCGCGGGGCTCACGTCCGAGCCGCTCGAGGTGGAGCTGCCGTCGATGACGCCCGGCCGGACGAGCACCGCGCGCCGCGCGCCGCTCGGCGTCGTCGGCGTGATCACGCCCTGGAACTTCCCGTACGTGCTCGCAATGCGCTCGCTCGGCGGCGCGCTCGCTCTCGGAAACGCCGTCGTCCTGAAGCCGGACGCGAACACGCCCGTGACCGGAGGGGTCGCGATCGCCCGGCTCTTCGAGGATGCAGGCCTACCGGAGGGCGTGCTGCACGTGATCCCGGGTGCCGGCGACGTCGGCCAGGCGCTAGTCGAGGACCCGCACGTCCGGATGATCTCCTTCACAGGCTCGACCGCCACGGGGCGGCTCGTCGGCGAGGCGGCGGGTCGGATGCTCAAGCGCACGCTGCTCGAGATGGGCGGCAACAGCCCGCTGGTGGTGCTCGAGGACGCGGACATCGAGGCGGCCTCGTCGGCGGGAGCCTGGGGCTCGTTCCTCCACCAGGGGCAGATCTGCCTCTCGGTCAGCCGCCACCTCGTGCAGGAGAGCATCGTCGACGACTACACGAAGGCTCTCGCCGAGCGCGCCGGCCATCTGCCGGTCGGAAACCCGGCCGCCGAGGAGGTCGCGCTCGGGCCGATCATCAACGAGAAACAGCTCGCGCGCGTGCGGCGGATCGTCGACGAGAGCGTCGAGCAGGGCGCGAAGATCGTCGTCGGCGGCACGAACGACGGCCTGTTCTTCACGCCGACCGTGCTCGCGGACGTCACCCCGGAGATGCCGGCTTTCGCCGAGGAGATCTTCGGGCCCGTCGCGCCCGTGATCTCGTTCGGGAGCGACGCCGAGGCGGTCGAGCTCGCCAACGCGACCGAGTACGGGCTCAGCGCCGCGGTGCAGTCCGGCTCGATCGATCGCGCGTCCGCGATCGCCGACCAGCTCCGCGCGGGCATGGTCCACATCAACGACCAGACCGTGAACGAGGAGCCGCCCGCGCCGTTCGGCGGGATCGGCTGCTCGAGCAACGGCGGCCACTTCGGCGGAGTCGCGAACCTCGAGCTCTGGACGGAATGGCAGTGGCTCACATCCCGCGAGAAAGCCGAGCCGTTCCCGTTCTGAGCTAGTCGGGGAGATTCAGCTCGACGCGAACCCCGTTCGGGTCGGTGACGAAGAGCTGGTGTAGGCCAGGGGGCTTGTTCTCCACGGCGTCGACGCCGGCCTGTTCCAGGCGCGCGGCAACCTGCTCGTAGTCCGCTCCCGCGAAGGCGAGATGGTCGACGGCGGCGCCGACCTTCAGGCCGAGCGTCGCGGCATGCGCCTCGTAGGCTGCACGCTCGGCGATGTGGAGGCAGACGACGCCGTCGAGCGTGAGCCAGTGGCCGGGAAACTCGAGCGGCGGACGCTCTCCCACTTCGAGCCCGAGCGCGTCGCAGTAGAACGCCCTCGTCGCCTCGAGGTCGTCGGTCAGGACGAGCGCGTGGTCGAGGCGCTGAAGACCCATCAGGCGCGCACCCGTGCGTAGTCGACGAACGCGTCCAGCGAGGACGGGTCGACGAGCGCGTCCGCGCTGGCGACGTCCTTCGCGTCGGCGCCGGTGAGGATGTTCTTGACCGGCAGCTCGAGCTTCTTCCCGGTCAACGTTCGCGGGATCGCCGGCACCGCGACGATCGCGTTCGGCGCGTGCCGCGGCGAGAGCGACGTCCGCAGCAGCTCCGTGATCCGGTTGCGCAGATCGTCGTCCAGGTCGACCCCTTCGCGCAGCGCGACGAACAGGATCAGCTCGTCGTTCTCGTCCAGGTGCACGACGAGGCTGTCGAGCACCTCGTCGATCTCCTCCACGACGACGTAGAACTCGCTCGTGCCCAGCCGCACGCCCCCGCGGTTGAGCGTCGCGTCGGAGCGGCCCGTGATCACGGAGCTGCCGCGCTCGGTGAACATGATCCAGTCGCCGTGCCGCCAGACGCCCGGAAAGTGGTCGAAGTACGCGGCGCGCATGCGCGAGCCGTCCGGGTCGTTCCAGAGGCCGACGGGCATCGACGGCATCGGCTGGGTGATCACGAGCTCGCCGAGCTCGCCGACGACCGGCATTCCTTCGGGGGAGAACGACTGCACGTCGACGGCCAGGCAGCGGCCGGACATCTCGCCCGCGTACACCGGCAGCAGCGGATAGCCCTGCACGATCCCCGTGCAGATGTCCGTGCCGCCGCTGCCGAGGTTGATGAACACGTCCTCGCCCAGCTGGTCGTAGAGCCACGCGAACCCCTCGACCGGAAGCGGCGACCCGGCCGCCCCGACCGAGCGGATCGAGGAGAGGTCGAAGCGCCTGCCGGGCTCGAGCCCTTCCTTGCGGCAGGCCATCGCAAACGCGGGGCTGACGCCGAGCATCGTCGGCCTCGTCTCCTCTGCGAGGCTCCACTGGTACGAGAGGTCGGGGTGAGCCGGGTTGCCGTCGATCATCACGATCGACGCGCGCACGAGCAGCGTCGAGACGAGCGCGTTCCACATCATCCAGGCGGTCGTGGTGAACCACTGGAGGCGGTCGCCGGGCTTCAGGTCCCAGCTGAGCGAATGGTTCTTGAGGTGCTCGAGCAGGATCCCGCCGTGGCCGTGGACGATCGCCTTCGGCAGCCCGGTCGTGCCCGAGGAGAAGAGGACGTAAAGCGGATGCGCGAACGGCAGCGGGTCGAACTCGAGCGGGCCCTCGTCCGCGAGGAGCTCGTCCCAGGGCAGCGTGTCCGCGAGAGCGCGCTCCGGATACGGGACCTCGACCACGGTCCCGACGGTCGGCAGGCCGTCGCGCACAGCGGCGACCTCGTTGCGGCGGTCGACCCGGCGCTGGCCCCAGCGGTAGCCGGCGACCGCAAGCAGGAGCGTCGGCTCGAGCTGGCCGAGGCGGTGGAGGACGCTGCGGACGCCGAACTCCGGCGGGCAGGTGGCCCAGACCGCGCCAAGGCTGGCTGCGGCGAGGAACGCGACCAGCGTCTCCGGGATGTTCGGCAGGTACGCGACGACGCGGTCGCCTGGCCCGATCCCGAGCCGCTGCAAGCCGGCGCGGGCGCGCGCGACCTGCTCGCGGAGCTCGCCGAACGTCAGCTCGAGCGATTCCCGCGTCTGCGAGTGCGCGACGACCGCGACGGCGTCGAGCTCGTCGTCGCGTCCGACCATGTGCTCGGCGAAGTTGAGCCGCGCGCCGGGGAACCACTCCGCCCCCGGCATCGCCCGTGACCCGAGCACGTGCTCGTACGGCGCGTGCGCGCGGATCTCGAAGAACTCCCAGAGCGACGACCAGAACCCCTCGAGGTCAGTGACTGACCAGCGCCAGAGCGAGTCGTAGTCGACGAAGTCGAGCCTGCGCTCCCGCTTCAGCCACTGCAGGTAGCGGCCCAGCTCCGTGCGCTCGACCGCGTCGTCCGGCGGCGTCCAGAGGACCTGCCCCTGGGTCGCGAACGTCACGGCACGAGGACGGCGCGCCCGGTGATATCGCCCTCCCGGAGCCGCCCGAGCACCTCGTTCACGTCGTCGAGCCGGTGCGTCTCCGTCTTGAGCGTTATCTCCCCCCGCCCGTGCAGCTGAAGAATCTCCCAGAGGTCGATCCAGTTCCCGACCAGGTTGCCCGCGATCGCGATGTCCTGCGCGACCAGCGCGACCGACGGGACGGACACGGTGCCGCCGTAGCCGACGGCCGAGTAGAGGCCGCCGTTCGCCAGCATCTGCAGGCCCGCCGCGTGGGTCTCGTCCGTCCCGACGCAGTCGAGGACGATGTCGGCCCCGACTCCGTCCGTCGCCTCGCGCACCGCGTCCGCCGCGTCTCCCTCCAGCACCTCGTCGGCGCCGAGCTCCTGAGCGAGTCGCCTGCGCCGCTCGTCGGTGTCGATCGCGACGACCTTGCCCGGGCCGAGCAGCCGCAGGAGCTGCAGCGCGATGTGCCCGACGCCACCGACGCCGATCACGGCGGTCGTCGTGTCCGGGGCGAGCCTGGGCACGAGCGCCTTGACCGCGTGGTAGGCGGTCAGCCCCGCGTCGGAGTGCGGCGCGACCTCGGCGGGCTCGACGCCCGGCGGAAGCGGGATCAGCGAGCGCTCGTCGACGAGCACGAAGTCCGCGAAGCCCCCGTCGCGCGTCAGCCCGGTGAACTGGTGCCGCTCGCAGTGCATGTCCTGCCCGCGCCGGCACGCGACGCAGAGGCCGCACGTGTACGGCGGGTAGACGAGCACCGGATCGCCGACCTTCGCCGCGGTGACGTCGTCGCCGACCGCGTGCACCCAGCCCGCGTTCTCGTGGCCGAGCACGACCGGCGGCTTCAGCCCCGCTGGCTCCATCAGCCCGTCGATCGCGTGCAGGTCGGTCGCGCAGACGCCCGCGCCGCCGACGCGCACGATCACGTCGCGCGCTCCCCTCGGCTCCGGCTCGTTCCGCTCGACGAGGTCGAGTGGCCGGTGGTACTCGGCGAGCAGCGCCGCCTTCACGCGAGGTAGCCGTTCGGGTCGGCGTCGAGGTGCTCGGCCAGCCTCGTCGCGAGCGCCATGATCGTCAGCGACGGGTTGACCGACATCGTGGCCGGGACGAGCGAGCCGTCGCCGACGAAGAGCCGTTTCACGTCGTGCGACTCGCCGTTCCGGTCGACTGCCGAGCGCGCCGGGTCGTCGCCCATCCGGCAGCTGCCCTGGACGTGCGTCGAGGCGAGCCCTGTCCAGAGCACCTGCTTCGCGCCCGCGGCCTCGAGCACCTCGCGGCTGAACCGGAGCGAGGCGTCGAGCCGCCCGACCTCGGTCTCGTTGAAGTCGAGGTCGAACCGCTCGCCGCCGTTCTCGTCGACCACGACCCGCGCGTTGTTCTCGTCCGTCACGAGCGGGAGCAGCCCGACCCAGTGACGGAACCTGTGCACGGCGTCGACCAGCGGCTGGCCCCAGAGTGGCCCGTTCTCGTCGCAGATCGTGGTCGCGAACGAGATCGGGTCCTGGATCGTCGTCGCCTCGACCACGAAGCCGCCGTCCGCGTCGAGCTGGTGCTCCATGCAATGCGCGGTAATCGGGTAGACCATGTGCGCGTCCTGCGGCTCGTCGAAGAGCCCGTAGACGAGCCGAACCGGATGGAGGCCGAGGTGCTTGCCGATCGCGTCGTTCGCCAGTCCGGAGCGCATCAGCAGCTGTGGCGTGTTCAGCGAGCCGGCGGCAACGACGACCGCCCCCGCGCGCACGGTGTGGCGCCCGCCGGCCGCGTCCACGTACTCGACCCCCGTCGCGGCGCCGTCCTCGACCAGCACGCGCTCGACTGCCGCCTCGGCGCGGAGCTCGAGCAGGCCGCGTGCACAGGCGTCCTCGATGTAGGTGTTCTGCGTCGACTTGCCCGCATTCGTCGGGCAGCCCTGGAGGCAGGAGCCGCAGCGCATGCAGTTCGTGTCCGTGTACGAAGTGACTGGCTCGAGCTCTGCCCCCATGGCCTTGAAGCCGGGCTCGACGGTGTAGACGCTCTTCGTCCAGTCCGTCCGCTCGCGCACGCCGAGCACCTGCTCGACCCGGTCGTAGTGCGGGTCGAGGTCCGACCGCGCGAACGGCTCGCCGCGCTCGTTCGTCAGTCCCGTCGCCTCGTGCCACTTGGCGACGTCCTGGTCGTGCGCTCGCAGCGCGACCTTCGTGTTGATCGTCGTCGTCCCGCCCACGCAGCGGCCCGCGAGGAAGGCGACCATCTCGCCGCTCGGGAGCGGCGCGAGGCGCAGCGGCCACCAGAGGTCGTGCGTCGCCTTCGCCTCCCAGCGGGTGAAGTCGGCGGCCGTGTAGTGCTTTCCGATCTCCAGCAGCAGGACGTCTCGCCCGCGCCGCGCAAGCTCACCTGCGACGACGCCGCCACCCGCGCCCGACCCCACGACGAGGACGTCGAAGCGGTCCTTCACGCGATCCCCAGGTACGACCAGTCTTTGGCGAGGCGCGTCGCGAGCGGCGAGTTGAAGTCGATTTCCTCCCAGGCCCCCGGCCCGTCGGCTCCCTGCGCGACGAAGTCGCTGTAGTACGCCTCGATCGCGAGCGCGCGGAGCATCGCGAACTCCGGCGTCCGCGCGTGCTCGGCGAGCTCGCCCGCGGTCGCCGCCTGGGCCAGCGTGTCGATCGCGCCCAGAAACGCGCCCTGCACCTCGGGCGGCATCCCGGTGAGAACAGCGTCGACGTAGACGGCCGGGCCGACGCGCCCCGAGCCGGGAACGAACAGCTCGCACAGCACCTCGACGGCCCCGGCACGGCTCGCGTCGAGAGTCCGGAGCGCCACGCGGCGACCCTAACCTAGTTCCCGTTCGTCGTCGCCGGCGGCTCGTCGACCATCGCCTCGCCGCCCGTGAAGTAGGCCGAGTGCAGAACGTCCGGCCGGCTCTTCAGCTCCTTCGCAGTGCCCTGGTAGCGGATCCGCCCGCCCTCGAGCACGTACGCGCTCTGGGCAAGCGAGAGCGCGAGGTTCGCGAACTGCTCGATGAGCAAGACACCCACGCCTGAGGCCGCGACCGACTGGATCGTCGGCACGAGCCGCTTGACCACAACCGGTGCGAGCCCGAGCGAGAGCTCGTCGATCAGGATGAACGACGGGTGCGAGACGAGCGCCTGCGCGAGCACGAGCATTTGCTGCTCGCCGCCTGACAGGAGGCGGCCCGCGGTGTGCCAGCGGCGCTCCAGTTCCGGGAAGAGCTCGAGCGCGTATGCGATCCCCTCCTTCTTCTGCTCGCGCGAGAGGGCGTACGTCGCAACGCGGAGGTTGTCCTCGATCGTGAGCGCGGGCAAGAGCCGCCTGCCCTCCGGAACGACCGCGACTCCCGCACCCCTGATCTTCTCCGGGGAGGACTTCGTGAGGTCGCGGTCGCCGAGCAGCACGCGGCCGGCGGTCGGGCGCAGCACCCCCGCGACGCCGAGCACCAGCGTCGACTTGCCCGCGCCGTTGGCGCCGAGCAGCGTCGTCACCTCACCGCGCGGGATCTCGAGCGACACCTCGTGGACGACGTCCCGCCCCGCGCGCGGGACCGACAGCCCGTCGACACGAAGCGTCGGCGCTCCTTCGGGCGCACTCACAGCTCCTCCTCGGTGCCCAGGTAGGCGTTGATCACGGCTTCGTCGCGCAGCACCTGGGCGGTCGGCCCGGAGGCGATCAGCTTGCCGAAGTCGAGCACGGCGGTCGTCTCGCAGCACGCAGACACGAGGCTCATGTCGTGATCGACGAGAACCACGAGGGCGCCGAAGTGCTGTGGGATCCTCTGGATCACGTCCGCGAGATGCCGCGTCTCCTCGTCCGGCAGCCCCGCGGCGGGCTCGTCGAGCAGGACGACCCTCGGCTTGCCGACGACAGCCCGGGCGACCTCGACGAGCCGCCGCTCCCTCGCGCCCAGCCCTCCGACCTTGGCCCTCGGATCGGCCTCGAGCCCGACGAACTCGATGGCCGTCATCACGGCCTCGTTGCGCGCGGAGCGGCCTTCGCCCGAGTGCTCGTGGATCATCGCCACGTTGTCGAACACGGAGAGCTGCTCGATCGCCTGCTCGGTCTGGAACGTGCGCCGCAGCCCCCAGCGGGCGCGACGGTAGTCAACGAGCTTGAGCAGATCCTCCCCGAAGGCCTGGATCGAGCCCGCCGCCGGCTTGACGAACCCCGAGAGCACGTTGAAGAACGTCGTCTTGCCCGCGCCGTTGGGCCCGATCAACCCGCAGGCGCCGCCCGGGAACGTGACGCTCATGTCGTCGATCGGCGTCACACCGGCGAAGCGAACCGTGAGCCCTTTGACCTCGATCACCTGTCAGTCCTGGGAGAGGCTCGCGAAGACCGGGGAGAGGACGACGACGACGATTCCGACGATCGGCGTGCTCTTGAGCATGACGATCAGGACGATCCCGACGATGAGCGCGAGAATGCTGGCGATCCCGAGCGCAGCCTGGCGTGTCAGCGGGACCTTGCGCGCGATCAGCCGTCCGAGGTTGGCCATGTCCTTCGGGAACTGGTCGATCAGGCCGCCGGGCGCGCTCAGCAGCACCTGGAGCAGCCCGCAGCCGAAGACGACCAGCAGGAAGTTCGGGTTGACGCTCCACTGCGCCTGGAAGAGGAACGGCAGGAGCTGCATGAAGACCCCGGCGATGATCGCGCCCCACAGCGTGAAGATGCCGCCGATCAGCGCCGTTGCGATCAAGGACAGCGAGTCCTGCGTGGGAAAGCTGTAGGTGTTCGGTTGTCCGATCTGCGCCGCGAGCAGGCAGCCCGCGACGCCCGTGATGAACGAGGCGAGGGCGAACGCCCAGAGCTTGTAGAGCGTGATGTTGACGCCCGCGGCGAGCGCTGCCGGCTCGCTCTCCCGGATCGCGGCCCACGCGCGGCCGGGCTTGCTTGCGAAGTGCACCACAGCGAGCAGGAACATGAGGCTGCAGACGATGACCGTGTAGCGGTAGTAGGCGTTGTCCCCGGTCGCCGCCGATGGCCTCGGCACGGCCTTGAGCCCGGAGAGGCTCGGGTTATCGGTCCGGGCGGTGAAGCCGCCGCCGCCGTTCGGGAACTGAATCTGGGCGAGCACGACGTTCACGGCGCCCGCGGCCATGAGCGTGATCAGCGCAAGGTAGAGGCCGCTCAGCCTCAGCGCCGGGAGTCCGATCAGGACGCCGATCACGCAGGTGATCGCCCCCGTGACGAGCAGCAGCACCGGGAACGGGAGATTGACGACGTAGCTGAGCCGGGTCGCGATCCAGGTGCCGATCGCGAGGATCGCAATCTGCCCCAGGGAGATCATCCCGACCCGTCCGTAGAGGACGACGAGGCCCGCGGCGACCGTCGAGTAGATCGCGACGCTGGTGAACGTGTTGATCCAGTCGCCGCCGAGCGTCGCCGGGAAGACGACGAGCGCCACCACGAGCAGCGCGGCGATCACGAGCAGCCGCACGAGCAGCGGCCGGTCGACCGAGGGCATCCGAGCCCGTCCCACCCGCTTCTCGGCGTGTGCTGCGTCCACTAGGGCGTCGCCGGTGCGAAGACGACGACGCGCCGGCGTCCCATCCAGAGCAGAGCGATGATGGAGAGGACGAACGGCGTGGCCGCGCGGTACGCGGTCACGGATCCGTACGGCGTGAGGATCGACTGCACGAATCCCACGAGGAGGCCCCCGGCCAGCGTGACCCACAGCGACTCGAGCCGGCCGATCAGCGCAGCTGCGAGCGACGAGATGACGAGGAACGTCAGCGCTGTGTAGTCGAGCGACGTGTACAGGTCGGCCAGCAGGAGCCCGGCCGCACCGCAGACGAGACCGGAGCCGAGCCAGGCCGATGCCTCGACGCGACGCACGGGAACGCCGAGCGTCGCCGTGATCTCGCGATCGTTGGCGATGGCCCGGTAGGCAGTCCCGAGGCCCGTGTAGCGCAGGAAGAGCGTCGTCACCACCGTGAGCGCGATCGCGAACGCGAGCGCGAGGATCTGCGTCAGGTTCACGCGGGCTCCGAAGACGGTGTAGTAGTGCGAGGAGCTCGGAAGGGTGAGGACGCGCACGAACGCGCCTCCTGCGGGGGCCCGCCACGCCATGATCCCGAGCAGGATCAGGGCGAGCGCCAGCGTCCCCATCATCTTCACGAGCGGGTCCCGCTTCGCGAAGGCGGGGCCGAACACCACTCCGTAGAGGAGGTTGACGACCCCGCCGAACACGACACAGGCGGTGTACGCGAGCCAGTGCGGCCAGCTCGTGTGGTTGACCATCCAGTAGGCGATCAGGGCGCCCGCGGCACCGACGGCGCCGAACGCGAGGTTCAGCACGCCGGTCGCCTTGTAGAGCACGACGATGCCGGTTCCCGAGAGCGCGTACACGCCGCCCAGCGCGAGGCCGAGCACGATGTACGGCTTCAGGAACTCCCAGTCCACGCCGAACACCGAGAAGGCGACGACGCTAGACATCGGCTACCGCGGGCATCCTGATCGGTTTCGTTGTCTGGTCTCTTGTTCTCCTACTTGGTGTTCAGCTTGTACTTCTTCTCCCAGATCCGCGTCTGCTTGATCGAGTTGTCGACCGGCGCGATCTGGAAGCACTTGTCCTTCAGGACGACCTGGCCCTTGTTGTAGGTCACCGTGATGTCGGTGTTGTTCGGGATGTGGTACGGCAGGTTCCCGACATACCACGGCTTGCAGAGGATGTCGGTCTTGACGTCCTTCAGGGTCCGGATCGAGTTGTTGTAGCTCTTCGCCGTGATCGGGCCCTTGATCTTCAGCAACGCCATGGTCGCGAACTTCGCGTCCATGTAGCCCATCTGACCGAACGCCTGGAACCCCACCGTCGGGGCGTACTTCTTGTTGACCGCCCGCCAGAGATTGCTGTCGGGCGCGTTCTTCGTCAGGTTCGAGAACTCGTTGTTGATGAAGATCTTGTTGTCGAACTGCGGGAACTGCTTCGCCATCCCGGAGAACGCGATCGGCGTCGACGAGCCCCACTTCACCTTGTCCACGAGACCCTGTGCGATCGCCGCGTTCAGGAGCTGCGGGGCCGTGTCCGGCGTGAAGTCGAGGATGATGCCGCCGCCGTTGCCGGCGAGCTGGTAGAGGTGCGTGATGATCGAGTTGGCGTCAGTCACGGGCAACGTGACCGGGACACGGACGCCCTTGACGTGATGCTGCTTGGCGAGCTTGAGCACGCCCTGGTCTGCATACGCCGAGATCGTGCTCGGTGACGCGACGACCAGCGTCTTGGCGTGACGCTTGAGCAGGGCCTGCGCCGCTCCGATGTTCGAGTAGCGGGGCCCCATGTTCGACTCGACGAAGCTCGGCTTGCCGTAGCACTCGGCCTGGACGCCGGCACCGACGACGGTGAACTTCTTCGACTTGTAGTACGCCCAGTTCGTCCCGCACTCGGTGAAGCTCGTGTTCCCGACGATGCCGACGACCTTGTCGCTCTGGATCAGCTTGTGGGCGAGGGTCGACTGCTGGGCGGGATTGAGCTGCTCCGTGTACTGGATGTACTTGATCGGGCGGCCGTGGATGCCGCCGTTGTCGTTCACGCACTGGAAGTAGGCATTGACGATCTTGGCGATCGTGGTGAAGTCGACGCCCGGGATCAGCATGTTGATCGTGCCGATCTTGATCGGCGTCCCGTGTGCCTTTTTCTTGTTGCCCAGACCGCACTTAGCCTTGTTCGCATAACCGGCTTGGCCGACGTAATACGGCGCCTTGGGCGCCGCCGTGCCACCTCCGGTCATGAGGGCCGCCACCATCAGGGCCACGACGACGATCGTCGCGAACCCGATGCCGGCGATTCGCTTGCGAGATTTCATTCCTCCTCCTTTGGGTCCCCCCGGATCCGACGCGGCTCGGTGCCGTAAGTGCAGCCACGGTCCGCGTCGCGGGCCCGCAGCAGACCCCTTTGAGCCTGCGTGAATTGAAGCGGACGGTCCAGACCGCGTCAATAGCGCCAACGCGGGTGGAATATCGGAATACGATGCATGAAATGATCGCGCCGTGACCCAACCGGCGGACCTGGGGATTCGGGACGCGGCGGCGGCACTTTCGGGGCGGACGCTGTCCTCGCGCGAGCTCGTGGAGTCGTGCCTCGCGCGCATCCGCGAGCGAGACGGGACGCACTCGTTCAACGGAGACGCTGAGTCGATCAACGCCTGGGTGCGCGTCTACGAGGCGGATTCGCTGGCGGCTGCCAATCGCGCGGACGAGGTTCTCGCGCGCGCGCGCGAGGAGCGGCGCCCGCTGTGCGGGATCCCGATCGGCCTCAAGGACCTCTACGCGGCCACCGGGAAGCCCTTGACCGCCTCGAGCCGGCTGCTCGACGAGGTTCCGGAGCGGGACTGCGACGCCTGGGCGCGGCTCGCGGCCGAGGGGATGGTGCTGCTCGGCCACGCGCACACGCACGAGTTCGCGGCCGGCGGCACCACCGACCAGGTCGGCAACCCCTGGAACCTCGAGCTCTCGCCCGGCGGCTCGAGCGGCGGCTCCGCGGCAGCCCTCGCCGCTCGCATGGTGCCGGCCGCGACCGGGACGGACACGGCCGGCTCGCTGCGTATCCCCTCCGCCATGTGCGGCACGTCAACCGTCAAGCCGACCCGCGGCGCCGTCTCGATCCGCGGCATCGTCCCGCTCGGCCCGACGTTCGACCACGCGGGCCCGATGGCCCGCACGCTGCGCGACTGCGAGCCTCTCCTCGCCGCGATGACAGGCGTGGAGCCGCCCCCCTCGCGCCGGCTGCTCGAGCGCGTGGCCGTCTCGCCGCGGATCGCGGAGCTCGACCCGGACGTGGCCGAGGGGCTCGAGCGCGCGCTCGCCCAGCTACCCGTCGTGGAGCCTCCGCCCCCCCAGGTCACGCTCGACGTGCCCGTCTCGCTCGACATGATCTGCACCGAGATGCTCGCCTGGCACCGCAGGTTCGACGACCGGCGCGAGGGCTACCGGCCCTCCATCCGCGGCTTCCTCGAGCACGGCGAGAACCGGAACATGAGCGGGGAGGAGTACTTCGCCGCACAGCAGCAGCGCGCCGAGGACACGTGGCGCTGGGCGGACTGGTTCGCCGAGCACCGGATCGACGCGATCGTGGAGCCGACCGTCCCGATCGTCGCCCACGAGCGAGGGACGGGCTACGACGAGGCGTTCACCGACTTCGCGGAGATCTCGCTGACGCACTACTGGAACTGGACCGGCCTTCCGGTCGTCGCGCTGCCCTCCGGCGTCGGCGCCCGCAGCGGGCTTCCGACCAGCGTCTCCCTGATCGGCCCGCCCGGCGCGGAATGGGACCTGCTCGCCGCGGGCGCAGCCCTGCAGGACGAGCTCGGCGAGGTGACGCCGCCGTGATCGACGTCGCCACGGTCACCGCGATCGACTTCCACGTCCACACGGAGCTGACGCGCGAGGGCCACGACCCGCTGCCGCCCGAGCTGCGTGCGGCAGCCGCGAGCTACTTCGGGAGCGACGAGCCGCTGCCGACGGTGGACGACGTCGCCGAGTACTACCGCGCGCGGAACATGGCCGCCGTCCTGTTCACCGTCGACTGGGAGGCCCGCAGCGGCCGGCCGCAGATCCCGAGCGAGGAGGTGGCCGACGCTGCCCGGGCCAACCCTGACGTCTTGATCCCGTTCGCGAGCGTCGACCCGTCCCGCTCCGACGCGGTCGAGCGCGCGCGGCGGTTGATCGACGAGCACGGCGTCAAGGGGTTCAAGTTCCACCCGAACCTGCAGGAGTTCTTCCCGGACGACCGGGTCGCGTACGCGCTCTACGAGGTGATCGCCGAGGCCGGGCTGCCGGCGCTCTTCCACACGGGCCACAGCGGCATCGGCACCGGCCTTCCCGGCGGCGGCGGGCTGCACCTCAAGTACTCGAACCCGCTCCACCTCGACGACGTCGCGGCCGACTTCCCGACGCTCCAGATCGTGCTCGCGCACCCGTCGTTCCCGTGGCAGGACGAGGCGATCTCGATCTGCCTGCACAAGGCGAACGTCTGGATCGACCTCTCGGGCTGGTCGCCGAAGTACTTCCCACCTCAGCTCGTGCAGTACGCGAACACGCAGCTGCGCGAGAAGGTGCTCTTCGGCTCCGACTTCCCGCTGCTCACCCCCGACCGCTGGCTCGCCGACTTCGCGGACGCTCCGTTCAAGGACGACGTTCGGCCGCTGATCCTGAAGGAGAACGCGGCGAGGCTGCTCGGGCTCAGGCCGGCATAGCACCGGTCGCGCTCAGGAGGACGTTACTTTCAGGCCGGATGAGCGAGAAACAGATGATGGGGCGCCCAGCCGAGGAGGCGTTTCGGCGCCACTACGGCGAGGTGTACCGCTATCTCCTTCGTCGGACCGGGGATCCCGGCGAGGCGGAGGAGTTGACCCAACGAGTGTTTGCGGATGCGGCAGCGGCAGAGCAGCAACTCGAGCGAGACGAGCGTCCGGTGTTGCCGTGGCTGCTCGCGGTGGCGCACCATCGCTGGGTCGACGAGCTGCGGCGCAGACACCGCCGGCAGGAGGCGCTCGGAAAGTCTGCCGCCGGTCCAGAGTGGGCGGCCTCCGCGGACGACGAGCTGGCCGAGACACTCCGACGCGTGCTCGCTCAGCTTTCCGACGATCAGCGCGAGGTGGTCATTCGCCGCCTCTGGCGTGGTCGCAGCTTCCGCGAAATCGCTTCCGAGCTCGACTTGTCGGAGGGTGCGGTGAAGATGCGCTTCCGGCGAGGGATGGAATTGCTCCGCGAGCTCCTTCACGGGGAGGGGTACGCGCAGTGACCCACGGGAAGAGTGATCAGTTGCCACGCGAGGTGTTCGAGGTCCTGCGCGACGACCCGGAGCTCACACGGCTCGCAGAGCGGGTAGCGGGGCTTGCCCCGGAGAGGGGCGGCGAGGCGCGCCTCACACGCCGACCGCTGCTCGTCCCGGGTCTCGTCGCGGCGGTCGTCGCCGCGGTTGGTGTCGCGGTTGCCCTGGTCTTCGCGACCGGCAGCCACGCACCGAGCCTAAGCGAGCGCGCGCTCGCCGCCGTCGGTCGCGGGCCGGTCCTGCACGCTGTGGTCGTACGCTCGGTCGAGGACGATCGCACCGTTGATCTGTCGACGGGTCAGGAGGTGCCGGCCCGGATCGGCGTCGAGTCGTGGTTCGACGGCCGGACGCAACGGCTGCACGTGGTCGAGCGGCGCAACGGCGGTTTGATCGCGGATGCGCTCGGCAGCAGGCGGGCGCTGGCGAGGAACCCCGGCTGGCGCCTTGACCCGGCGCTCGCGCTTTTCCTGACCGGCTACCGACAGGCGCTGCGGCGGGGCCTCGTGCGTGATCTCGGCTCTGGCGTCGTCGACGGCCGCCGCGTGCGGTGGCTCGGGCTCCCGTCCCGCGAGCGTGTCGCCGTCGACGCGAAGCGCTTCCTGCCGGTCGTGATCCAGAGGTCGGACGGAACCCGCTGGAGCGTCGCTCGGATCGAGAGCATCCCCCTCTCGGCTGCCGACTTCCGGGCGCCGCAACGGCGGCCGCAGGCACTTTCGGGCGGCCGCGTGCTTGCTCAGGAGCGTGTCTCTCCCCCCGAAGCCGCCAGGGTGCTCGGCGTCCCGGCGCTCTGGCTTGGCCCCACCTCTGCCGGACTCCACCTCGCCGCGCTGAAGCTCGAGCGCCTCGTGAGCGTCTACCCGGCGGGCCGTCGGCCCTTGCGATCGCGCGGCCTCGTCCTGACCTACCGCAACTCACGGGGCGCAAGCATCGAGGTACGGGAGGCGCGCCGGCCGCTTCCCGCCTACGACTTCAGCGGCCGTCTCACGTTCGCCTTCGACCCGGTCCCACCGCAAGGGTCGATGCAGCTCACCGCGATCGGCGGCGGCTGGCTCGGTCAGCTTCGGGCTCGGCGCCTCTTCATAACGCTCACCGGGCCCGATCCGGCCACGGTGACGCAGGCCGCGCGCGACCTGCGGCCCATCAACGACTAGCGTCGCTTTACTTTGACGGCGGCTCGGACGAGTTCCATGTAGAAGGCCGCATCGAAGGAGAGTCCCGTGAACGCAAGACCCTCCACGAAACACTCTGACGTCGTCGCTTGGAGACCGGTGACGACGAAACGCAGATGGATGTTTGCAGCGCTCGTCGTAGTCGGGATGGCGGCCGCGGGTTGGCGTTTGCCGTTGCATCGTCAAGGAGTGACGACTCAGCCGCGATCTTCACCGTCGGGCAAGGAGTCAGGGTCCCGTCTGAGCTCATGACGGATCAACAGCGAAGGACTCTTACAGTTTCCGGGGCCACCGACCAGCTCTACCTACTCGGTCGAAACGGCGATCACGCCTACTATCGCGCCGGCGGCGCCGACGGCGGGACGTGCTACGCAGTCGGCAACGATTCCGTACTCCTCGAAGTGGGATGCCTCAAGCCCGGCCGCGAGAT
>Ga0335083_10001568_pt1 | contig 31202 bp, 27 predicted proteins | sample Lox_Sample_42_FD_206716 | JGI IMG/M metagenome (GOLD analysis project Ga0335083, IMG submission 206716) | Soil microbial communities from Loxahatchee National Wildlife Refuge, Florida, United States - Lox_Sample_4.2 | ecosystem: Environmental > Terrestrial > Soil > Wetlands | place: USA...
GCGACTCGGAGCCGAGCGGGTACCCGTTCAGGATGTTGAGGATCTCGCCCTCTGTCGAGCCGCCGCTCGACGGCGGCGCCATTCCATAGATGTCGAGCCGGCGGTACTTGACCCGGGTTGGGGCGAGAATCCGGGTCCGGTAGGACTGCAGATCCTGAGTCGTCATGATGCCCGGGTTCGTGACGATCGTCTGCCCCGGCTGGAGCACCGGGTGATCGTCTGCCTGCACGATCGCCTGTCCGATCGGTCCGTTGTACAGCGCCGCCGGACCGCGGCGCGCGATCAGCTCGTAGGTGTGCGCGAGGTCCGGGTCGCGAAGCCACGTCCCGACCGGAAGCGGATCACCGGCCGGCGTGAGCAGCAGCGACCGGCTCGCCGGATACGCCTGCAGCGTCGACAGTCCGGACTGCTCGAGCTGGTTGAAGTCGAAGTTGACCGCGAAACCACGCTTGGCGAGGCCGATGGCGGGCTGAAGGTCGGCGCTGAGCGAGAGCCGGCCGAGCTTTCGTACCGCCGTGGCCCACGTCGCGACGTTCCCCGGCACGCCGGTCGACAGCGGCTGATCGGAGGCTGCGGTGTAGTTCATCGGCTCGCCGGTCGCCGGGTCGATGAACAGGTTGGTCGTGCACGCGGAGGGGCACGTCTCGCGGCCGTCGATCGTCGTGACCGTATGCGTGCGCGCGTTGTAGATGACCATGAACCCGCCGCCGCCGGGGCCCGCGACGAACGGAACGGTGACCCCGAGTGCGCTCGCCGTTGCGACAGCGGCGTCGACGGCGTTGCCGCCCCGCCGGAGTACGTCGATGCCGGCCCGGCTGGCTCCGACATCCATCGAGGCGACGGCGCCCCCGGTTCCGACGGCCAGCGGCTCGTCCGGGTAGCGCGCCGTGCGTCGGGCGCCCGAGGCGCGGCCGGACGCACCGGCGGGCGCGGCGACCAAGGCAGCGGCGCAGAGCACCGTGACGACAGTTGCGATTTGTCGATGACCCATCAACCCACCTCCCAGCGACCTCAGGACGTAGATGAACTTCCCAAGGGAGCGGCCTCGGAAACCGCGCGCCCGGCGGCGGTGGGCTGATCACTGCCTGCGCGGACGGAAGCTGACGGCGGGGATGCTTGGCCCGAGAGCGGCTGCAGTCCGCGGTGGTTTCGGGCGAAATCCTTAGTCCGCGGTCGTGCGAGAACGAGGGACGCCCCAGGATGGTCCCGCCGCATTTGTTGAAGGGGGCAACTCAGGGGCTTGAGGCCCAGAGCTCAATCAGCGGTCCGTCTGGTCCGCGCACGGGGTCGTAGTCGGGTTGCGGGACCCGGGCGATGTTGGCCAGGACCTCATCGTGCTCGCCGGGATCGCCGCGGCGGAGGTCCCACCGCATTCCGTTCGGATAGGCGCCCACCACCAGCAGATCGGCGCTCGACCCGGCGTTGCAATGGCCGGTTCCGGCGGGCAGGACGACCACGTCGCCGGCGCCCAGCCCGAGACGGCGGCCCTCCGGACCGCCGAGCATCACGTCGGCGTTGCCCTCCGCGATCCCGAGCACCTCGTGGGCGGTCGAGTGAAAGTGGTGAAACGGGAAGATCCCGTCGCGCCACGCGCCGAGCCAGCGGTGGTCGGCGAACAGGTCTTCGTACGTGCCCGCGCCGGCGTCGCGGTCGAGCGCGCCGCGGTAGAGAACGACGGGGAGCGGAGAGTTCGGGATCCCGCCGTCGTCTTCGAACGTGTACGTCTCGACCTTCATCTACTTGCGCGCGGTCAGCAGTTGCCCGCCGTCGTCGTTGTCCACCGACACCGCGCGCAGACCTGCACCGCGCGCGAGACCGGCGAGCTCGCCATCGTCGTAGAAATGGCCGCGGCTCGCGATCGGCTCGGGCGCCGCCGGGGTCCCCTTCAGTTCGGGGCCGGTGGTGTACACGGCCAGACGCCCGTCGGGGCGGAGAACCCGGCGACACTCGCGCAACGCGACCAGCGGCTCGTCGAGGAACAAGAACACGACTGACATCGCGACCGCGGTGAACGTGTCTGCGTCAAACGGCAGCGCGGTCGCGCCGGCGAGCACGAGCTCAGCCCCCGGTGCCCGTTCGCGGGCGAGCTTCACCATGTCCTCGCTATGGTCGAGTCCCGTCGCGCGGGCGCCGCTCGCGAGCGCGTCGCGCAGCAACAACCCGCCCCCGCAGCCGACTTCGAGCACGTGATCGTCCGGCGCGAGCATCAGGGCGTCGAGGATCGCCCGGCGTGCGAACGCATGCACGTCGTCGGCGCCGTACACGGCACGGGCTCGCGGGCCTGCCGGGCGGCGCGCAACGCGATCGGTCAGCCAGTCGTGGAAAGCGTCGTCGCCGAGGCCGCTGTGCGTCCATGCTGCGAGGTCGTCTTCTCCGAGGCCGAACGCGCGCAGCCTTTCGCGGTAGTCGCTTGCAGCGTTCACGGCGATATCGTGACGCCAAGTGCTCGGCAGGGTTGAACAGAGATGGTGACGCGCGAGCTCGAGGCGTTCGTGATGGCAGCGCTGCCGGCGCCGCCCGCGCGTGTCCTCGAGATCGGTGCCGGGCGGGGTGAGCTCGCCGTCGCCCTGAAGAAGGCCGGCTACGCGATCACTGCGGTCGATCCCGCGGCCGAAGCGGGCGGCATCGTTCAGCCGTGCTCGCTGCTCGAGGTGCGAGGCTCGTTCGACGTGGCAGTCTCGGTTGTCGCGCTGCACCACATCGATCCGCTCGAGGAGTCCTGCGCGCACCTGGCGACCTTGCTTCCGCCCGGAGCGCATTTGGTGATCGACGAGCTGGACATCGAGCGCTACGACGACCGTGCGATGGGCTGGTGGAGCTCGCAGCGGCAGGCGCTCGGCTTCTCCGAACACGACCACGACTCGGCCGGGATCCTCGAGCACCTCCGCGCGCATATTCACCCGCTCGAACGGATGCTCACCGCTTTGGCGCCGTACTTTGTGTTCGGGCAGCCGGTCCGCGGTCCATACCTGCACCGATGGGAGTTGCGCCCGAGCCTGTACGACGCCGAGGTCGATGCAATCGCGAGTGGGCTCGTGCCGGCGGTCGGCTGCCGCTTGATTGCCACGCGAACGTCGGCCGATGCCTAGAACAGCGGCTCGGATTCGCGATACAGCGGCTCGACGCCGGCCGCCGCGAGCAGCTCGCAATACCCGATCACGTAGTCCAGGGGCCGCTCCATCGCAGCCGCGTGCCGGGGCGCGATGCAGTACGTGCGCTCCGCCAGATGCGGTCCCTGCCATCCGTCGAGCAGCTTTGCCGCGGTGGCGCCGCGGAGCATGGCGCGGATGTGTCGGTCACTCATTGGACGGGCCGGCGGGTCGGAAGCAGGTCATTTCTGCCCGCTCGGGCGGCTTTTGAACCAGGGGTGGCTGAATTCGTGCAGACGGCCGCTGATCCGCCGTGCGGGGCAGCCCTCCGCGACGAGCTGGGTCGAGCTGGCGGCAGGCTTCCGCCGCTGAAGCGGACGGTCGGGCGCTGCCCGGCGCCGCGACCGGTCGTGGGCGTCGTCGGCTTGGAGTGTTGCCAGCCCCACAGCCGCCGAGCGCGAGAACCAGCGCGACGGCGCATCCGCTCAGCCTGCCGATAAACGCGGCCGACGATACGCCGCGCGCTGGTCGCGAGCGCCTATGGGAGCGGGTGCTTGCCCTTCCTCACGACCGTGACCGTGCCGGAGCTCTCCGGCTTGCCGGCGGGCGCGTAGTCGTACACGATCCCGGTCTTGAAGTTCATGACGAACACATCAACGATGGCGTGCGTCTTGGGATCGAGCCAGGTGACGTAGAGCTCGTGGTTGCCGATCGGCATCGCCACGTAGTCCTCGACGGGGAACTTCGTGCCGACGAATGGCCCCTTGATCGGGACGCCGTGAACCGTTCCGTTCTTGTACGTCTGCTGGAACGTGTTGCCGGTGTTGCGCCCGAGGCTGTAGGCCGTGTCGAGCACGTAGCCGCTGAGGTTGAACCGCTTGATGCTGGGCGCGGCCTTCGCCGTATGACCGGGACCGGCGGTCGCGGTGGCGGCTGCGATCGCGGCGTAGGCGCCGATCGAGGCGGCAGCCACGACTACGGCGGCGGCGAGCCGAGACTTGGTTGAACGCATACATCCTCCCTCTTGGACGATGAGCTCGGTGGACGATGAGGGCGCGATCGTAGGGTGTGCCCAGACGCCGCTCCAGCGCCGTTTGCAGTATTTGGCGCGGAGGATCAAGGAATTCGGCTCTGTTGGTCACGGATGAGCCGAGGACCCGAGCCGTTTACGCTTGGAGCATGTGCCGAAACATCAGAACGCTCTACAACTTCGACCCGCCCGCCACCGAAGAGGAGATCCGCGCCGCCGCGCTTCAGTACGTGCGCAAGATCAGCGGGTTCACCAAGCCCTCGCGCGCCAACGAGGAGGCATTCGGGCGAGCGATCGACGCCGTCGCGCACGCTTCTGCGCACCTGCTGCACGATCTGTCGACGGCCGCGCCGGCCAAGAACCGCGAGGAAGAGGCGGCCAAGGCGCGAGCGCGGTCCGCGCAGCGCTACGCGGCCTAGGCTGATCCCGGTCCCAGTCGTTGACGAGCGCCCAGCGCGCGCCCACCGTCCATGGCTGCCGGTGATGTGAAACGCGACCGCCTCGAGTTCGGCTGACCGCTCCACCCAGCCACGAGTCGAACGGCCAGCTCGATCCGCGGTGTTAGGCGAGGTGATCAGGGAGTCACGGACGAACGGGGCGTGAAAACCGCCCGGGGTAGCCGCGACCAGCAGGCTCGACGCGAACAGCCAGCCCTCCTCTGACTCGAGGCCGCTCAGGGTGGGATCGCTCACATTGGAAGGATCGCCGCAAGCGGATCGTCTTGCTCTCTCGATGAGCATAGAAAGTCATCAGACGTCAGACCGTGATGGCCGGTGGCCGTTGCCCGAACTCGAGCTCCGCCCTGTCGGGCCCGACGATCGCGATCGCGTGGCTTCGATGTTTGACCGGATGAGCTTCGAGTCGCGGCTGATGCGGTTCCACACGCCCAAGCCACGGCTCACGTCCCGGGAGCTCGCGTTCCTCACCGATGTCGATCACTTCCGGCACGTGGCCGTCGCCGCGGTCGATCGGCGCGACGGATCGATCGTCGGGACCGCGCGGTACGTGCAGGAGGCCGGCCGCCCGGGGGTGGCCGACGTCGCCGTCGAGGTTATCGACGAGCTTCAGAACCGAGGTATCGGCACCGCGCTCGCGGCGGAGGTCATCGAGCGGGCCCGCGAGAACGGATTCAGGCTGCTCACCGCCGCCACGTTGTGGGAGAACCGGCCGGCGCGGGCGCTCCTCAGGCGACTCCGTTTCCGCGCACGCACGAGTCGCCGGGGCGAGCTCGAGCTCGAGCTGGCGCTCGCGCCTTCTCCGAATACACCTTGAATTCGCGCGCCGGGCCGGCGCACCGAGTACGCTCCTAAAGATCCCCGGGGGGTCTAATGGAGTCAGAGCATGTGCGCGCGCTTGTAGGTCGTGCTCGCGAGCTTGCTGAACTCGAGGCAGCGCTCGATCAGCTCGCCGCCGGCGACCCTTGGTGCGTGCAGATCGTCGGCGAGCCCGGGATCGGCAAGTCGCGTCTGCTCTCCGAGCTGTGCCGGCGTGGCGAGGACCGGGGCTATCTGGTCCTGAACGGCCGCGCGGCCGAGTTCGAGCGAGACATCCCGTTCGGACTGATGGTCGACGCGCTGAACGACTACTTCGGCTCGCTCGAGCCCGCCGTGCTCCGCGCCCTGGACGACGACGTCCCGCGCGAGCTGGCCGCGATCTTCCCGGCGCTTCCACGCGATCCCGACAGCCCGGCCAGCCGTGGCGAGGGCGCCGAGCGCTACCGGCTGCACTACGCGGTCCGGAGCGTGCTCGAGCAACTGGCGCGTCGCCAGCCGTTGCTGCTCGCGCTCGACGACGTCCACTGGGCGGACGCCGCCTCGGTGGAGATGCTGGCGCATCTGCTCAGGCGGTTCCGGGGACCGGCGTTGATGGCGGTCGCCTACCGCCAGGCGCCGTCGCGGCTGCTCGCGGCGCTCGAGGGCGCCGCCCGCGCCGGGCGCGGCAGCCGCCTCGAGCCTGCGCTGCTCACTCCCGAGGAGGCCGGGCACCTGATCGGGTCCGACATCGACGACACCACCCGGTCGATGCTCTACCGGGAGAGCGGCGGCAATCCGTTCTACATCGAGCAGCTGGTCAGGGCGGGCCATCCCCGGCGGATCCGCGCGCGGAGGCCCGCCGGGCGCTCGCGCGAGGCGGTTCCGCGCGCCGTGCTCGCGGCCATCCAGGAGGAAGTGTTTGCGGTCTCGGACGCCTCGCGCTGCGCACTCGAGGCGGCCGCCGTCGCCGGCGAGTCGTTCGAGCCCGAGCTGGTGGCGGCGATCGCAGAGCAGACCGAACCGTCGGTGTTCGCGGCGCTCGACGAGTTGCTGGAATCGGACTTCATCCGGCCGACCGAGATGCCCCGGCGGTTCCGCTTCCGGCACCCGATCGTGCGCCGGGCGGTGTACGACGCGATACCGCAGGGGTGGCAGATCGGCGCCCACGCGCGGGCGGCGGCGGCGCTGGAGGCGGCCCACGCTCCCGCGAGCACGCGCGCTCACCACGTCGAGAGCTCCGCGGCGGTCGGCGACGAGCAGGCAATCTCGCTGCTCGTGCAGGCAGGCCGCGACGCTGCCCCGCGCGCGCCCGAGACGGCCGGACGGTGGCTGCTCGCCGCCGCGCGGCTGCTGCCTCCCGCCGATGGCGACGAGCGCCGCCTTCGGCTCCTCGGAGAGGCGGCGACCGCGCTCACCTATGCCGGCGCCTACGAAGAGGCGCTCGGCGTGCTCGACACCGTCAGCGGCCTGCTGCCGGCCGAGCGCGTCGAGGAGCGGGCCGAGCTGGTGGCGCGGATCGCGTTCGCGAGACGGATGAACGGCCATCCGTTCCAGTCGCGTTCGCTCGTCGAGGCCACGCTCGAGACGCTCGAGCCGGACACCGGCGGCGCGCTCGGTCTGACGCTCGAGCTCGCGCTCGAGCACTACTGGCGGGGCGAGTTCGGACCGATGTACGACATCGCACGCGATGTCGCGGACCGGGCTCGCAGCGGCGCCCAGACGCTCTACTGGGCGTGGGGCGCGGCGCTGTGCAGCCTCGCCAGCAGCTCACTCAGCCGGCCCGGCGTCGCGCTGGTCGAGCTTCGCGAGGCCGAAGTGGCGTACGACGCGCTGCCGGACGAGCAGCTGGCCGAGCACCTCGACGTCGGCGGGTACATCGCGCAGGCGGCCGCCGCGCTCGAGCGCGCCGACAACGCGCTCGCGTATGTGCGGCGGGTCCTGGAGCTCGCGGAGGAGACCGGCCAGAGCCCCCTGATCCCGGGCCTGCTCGTGATCGAAGCCAATGGCCTGGTCATGAAGGGGCGGATCGCCGAGGCGATGGCGGTCGCGGAGAGCGCCACCGATGCCGCCGTGCTGACCGGCAACGACCAGGTCGCCGTCTGGGCACTGTGGGCGGATGCCATGGTGTGCTCGCTGGTGGGGGACACGACGAGGGCGCTGGCCAGCGCGCGGGAGGCCGTGGCGCGCTCGGATCGCTTGACCGAGACGTTCTTCTCGAGCCTTTCGCGCCTGCATCTCGCGGCGGCGCTGAACGCCGCGGGCGACCCGGCGGGCGCCCGAGGCGAGCTCGCCGCGGTCGAGACCGGCCCCGGCCAGCGGCTGCTCGACCTGCGCGGCGGAAACGGCTGGGAGCTTCTGACCCGCACGCTGCTCGCCCTCGGGGAGCTCGATGCGGCCGCCGAGACCGCGGCGACGGCCGATGCTCGCGCGCGGACGAGCCTGCTTCCGCAGCGCACCGCGAACGCCGTCTGCGCTCGGGCGGCGGTTCTGCTCGCGCGTGGCGATCCGGCGGCGGCGATCGACACGGCCCGAGAGGCGCTGCCGCTGGCGGAGTCCGCCGGCAATCCGGTGCTCGGCGCCCGCGCGCATGCGTTGATCGGCACCGCCCTCGGGCGAGTCGGTTCAACTGAGCAGGCGATCGCCGAGCTCGAGCAGGCCGAGCGCACGCTGTACGGGGCCGGAGCGCTGCGCGAGGCCGATGCCGCCGCGCACGAGCTGCGCCGGCTCGGTCGGCGCGGTTCGCGGCGGATTCGCGACGCTCGCGGCGGCGCTTCGGGAGTCGCGGCGCTGAGCGCACGCGAGCGGGAGGTCGCGACGCTGGTCGCGGCCGGCAAACGCAACCGTGACGTCGCGGCGGCGCTATTCGTGAGCGAGAAGACCGTCGAGAGTCACCTCGCCCGGATCTACGACAAGCTCGGCGTGCGCTCCCGGGCGGCGCTAGCGGCGATCATCGCCGGCGAGCAATCGGCGGCGGTGCGGCCGCCGGCGCCCGCGCTTCGCTGAGCGCGGTGGCGCGGGGGGTAGCCGGTCAGGCGACGGGCGCCGTGGCCTCGGTCAAGACTCGGGCGATGTGCTGGCGCCCGCGGTGTAGGCGGCTCGTGATCGTCGCCTCCCGGGTGTGCAGCGACCGGGCCGCCTCGCGATAGGAGAGGCCGACCAGATCGACGGCGATCACGGCATCGCGGTACGGCGCGGGCGCGCTCGCGACCGCCTCCATCAACTCGCGGGAGCTGATGCCATCGTCGGTGAACGGTGCGGCCGGATCGTCGTCCTCGAACAGCTGCCGCTCGGCGGGCCTGCGCGCGGCGGTCCGGTATCCGCTCGAATAGGTGTTCCGCAGCGCGCGGAGCAGGTAGCCGATCTCGCTGCCGTCGCGAACGAACCGGGGGCGCTTGAGCACGTTCACGAATGTCTCCTGGACGAGGTCCTCGGCGTCGTGGCGGGTGCCGCACAGCGCCCATGCCGCGCGGTACATCGGCCCCATGTAGTCGCCCAGCCGGTTGGGATCGAGCATCACGGCAGCGGCACCTCCTGCACCTCCTCCGCCACGGTTCGCCGCGCGACGTAGTGGGGCAGCATCGACAGCGCCGCCTGCTGGTCCTCGGCCTCGACTGTCCACCAGATCCGGTGACCGCCCCGGGCGCAGGAGCCGAACGGCCGCCCGTGGCGCAGGGGGCTCACGAACCCCTTCCACGAGGCGATCGCGATCGCGCATTCCTCGGGTTGGTGGCGGTGTGTGAGGACGTACTTCGGCATGTCCTCAGCTTGCCGAACATCCCGCAATTGCGGTATGGGGAGATTCCCTGGTTCTAGGGGTTGGCGTCCCTGAACCTTGCCTCTGGGGGGTCAGCCATCGACCCTGGAGAACCTGCAGCATCTGCCAATCGAACTCGCATGTGGGGTGGCTGCCGCGTCACCGATTGGCGTTGTGGTCGGCTCACAAGGTCGTGAGGGGCTGTGACCGACCCCGCATGGTGTGACCCCCCGGGGAATGGCGATTTACCCCTCAAAAATGAGGGGTAAATCGCCATTCGTTCGCCGAGCGCCTCCGTGACGCGCCCGGTGCGTTATGACCTCGACACAACGGATCTCACACTCGCCGGGTCTGTACGACAGCGTTGGGGCATACGCGGGATGCCACGGTGGGGCGGGTTGGCGCCGAGTGGCAGATCATGCATGCCCGGGGTGCCGCGGGATCAGCGCGGGCCCGCCTCGGGTGCCCGCCGTTTACGCCCCGCCGACGGCCAGCGCCTGCTCGACGCCGTCGTACAGCCGGCGGTAGGCGCGGTAGGCGTCCTCATAGCGCTCGCGGGTCTCGGGTCGCGGCACCACCGGCTCCGGCGCGATCCGCACCATCCGAGAAGCTGCCTCCGGGAGGTCGGTGAACAACCCCGAGGCGACGCCGGCGAGCATTGCCGCGCCAGCGCTGGTCGTCTCGCCGCGCACGACGCGGACCGTCCGGCCGGTGACGTCGGCCTTGATCTGGAGCCACAAGGGCGAGCGGCTGCCGCCGCCTACGACCCGGATCTCCTCGCCGCCGAGTCCCATCTGCGCAAACCGATCGACGATGTCGCGCAGCGCGAACGAGCAGCCCTCGAGGATCGCCCGGGACATGTGCGCGAGCTCGTGGTGGAGCCCGATACCGGCGAAGCACCCGCGCATCCGGTCGTTCCAGCGCGGCGCGGTCGACCCCGACAAGGTCGGCAGGAACAGCGCGCCGTCGCTCCCGGGCGGAGCGAGCGCGGCCTGCGCGAACACCTCGCCCTGGGGAATGCCCTGCGCCCGGGCCCACCAGCTCGTGCTTCCGCCCGAGACGAAGCCGGGGTTCTCGATCAGCAGCATCCCGTCGACGGCGTGGGCGTGGGTCTCGACCAGGCGAAGCTCGTCGAGCACGAGCTCCCGCGAAGGGACGGCGACAGGCTCGGCGGTGCCGGTCACGTCGACCACGATCCCCGGCGCGACCGCGCCGGCGCCGAGCGCGGCCCCGTGGTCGTCGCCGGTCCCGACCGCGACGTGGCAACGCGTCGACAGCCCGAGCTGGTCGGCGACCGCGGCCCGGAGCGGCCCGATCACGTCGTGCGCTGGACGGATCGCCGGCAGCTTGTCTGGGTCGAGGCCCGCGAGACCGACCAACTCGCCGCACCAATCGCGCGTGGCGAGGTTGTAGAGCAGCGACGAGGATGCGTCGGCGTGGTCCTGGACGACCTCGCCGGTGAGCCAACCGTTCAGATGCCCGACGGTCGAGACGAGCCAGCGCGCGGCGCGGAAGTGGTGAGGCTCCTCGTCGCGGAGCCACATCGCCTTCGGGGCGGTGTGCGAGGCATCCGGGTTGAGCCCGGTCCGCTCGATCAGCGCCGCCTCCCCGACCGCGTCGGACAGCCGTGCCGACTGCGCGGTGGCGCGGCGGTCGAGCCAGATGATCGCGGGGCGCAGCGGGCGCAGCTCGCGATCGAGCGCGACCAGTCCGTCGACCTGGCAGGCGAGCGCGAGCATCGTGACCTCTTCCCGGCCGATCCCGGCTGTCCTCCGCAGCTCGCGGATGGATTGGGTGATCGCCTCTTCCCAGCGGCGGGCATCCTGTTCGGCCCAGCCGCTCGCCGGGTAGTGAGTGTCGCAGGGGGCGCTCGCGGTGGCGCGCGTATCGCCGTCCTCGTCGACCAGCACCGCTTTCACGCTCTGCGAGCCGACATCGATGCCGACGACGTACGCCATCGGGTGTGTGACGCGGGCCGGCCCCCGATCCTTCCAGAAGACTTCTAGTGCCCCGCCCCCGCGACGGCCGCGCTCAGATCCGTCCGCGTGTTCACGCCGAGCTTGCGATAGCCGGCGGCCAGATGGGTCTCGACGGTCTTGATGCTGAGGAACAATTGCTGAGCGATCGCCCGGTTGGCCTTCCCGGCGGCCGCCAGCTCGACGATCTGGCGCTGGCGGGGAGTGAGCGCGGAGGCGCCCTCGAGCGCGGCGCGGCGTGGACGGAGGCCGGTGGCGACCAACTCGCGCCGGGCGCGCTCGGCGAGCCGGGACGCGCCGACGGCGTCGGCGTCGGCAAGCGCCGGGCGCAGGAGCTCTCGTGCCTCGATCCGCCGGCCTAGCCGCGCCAGAGTGCTTCCGAGTTCGAGCCGCAGACGGACGGATTCGAGCTCGGCGCCGGCTCGGCTCGCCTCGAGGGACGCCAGCGCCCGCCGGCAGATCGCGATCCGTTCTGAATCGTCTGGCTCGGACACCGCACGCGCCACCATGGCTCTGGCGATCGCCACCGGGGCCCCGAACCGCCCAGCCAGTGCCAGCTCGGCCTCGGCGAGCTCGGCGGCCTCCTCGCGACGGCCGAGGTGCGCGAGTGCGAGCGAGGCGACCGAGCGCCAGCCGGCGCGGGACGGGTTCGGCCGGCCCCACTGTTCGTAGCGCGCGCCGGCGTCGCGAGCGGCCGCATAGGCCCGCTCGAAGTCGCCCTCGGCCAGCGCGAGCCGCGCGTCCGTGTACGGCCCGGCCCGGAGACACTCGCGGGCCTCGGCGACCGCGCCTCGTTCGGCGAGTGCGACCGCGAGCACTCGCGCGGCGGTCGTCGCGAACACGCTCGAGTTTCCGCCGCAGAGCTCGAGCGCGCCACGGGCCTGCGTCTCGGCTTCGTCCACGCGACCCGTCCGCAGGGAAAGCTCCGCCTCATACGCGGCCGCGGCCGCTCGCAGCGGCATCGATCCTCGAACGAGCGCTTCGTCGCGAAGAGCGGCGATCGCGCGCCGCGCCTCCACGCCACGGTCGGTCATCAGAAGGACGGCGACGCATAGATGGTAGGCCGCACGGCACCGGGCGTCGCGGAGCAGGAACCCGCCGTCAAGAGCGTCGAGCGCCATTCCCGCGCATGCCTCCGCTGGGGCGGTGCCGAGCTCGGTGGCCAGCCACGCTCGATGGGCGACCACCACGCGGCGGAGAACGGGATCCCGGACGGCCCCGAGATCGATCGCGGCCGCACGGCGCGCTCGCTCGGCATGGCGCTCGGGGAGAGCCAGAAGTGCGTCGAGCAGCGCGGCCTCGAGGCGCAGCCGGCCGTCAGCGTCCGTTCCGGCCTCGGCCAGTTCGCCAGTGAGCAGTTGCACGTCTCGCTCCTCGCCTCCGAAGACGACCCCGTACGCGACAAGGCGCGTGAGCAGATCCAGCCGGGCGGCAGGCTCGCGCGTCTGGCCGAGCGCGTCGCGCAGGCGATCTCGCGGGTCGGGCGTCCCCGCGTCGAAGGCGGCCGTCGCCAGGTTGGCGAGAAGCCGACCGCGATCGGCCGCGGGAGCGCGCTCCTCGAGCGCTCGCTCGAGGTACGTGATCGCGACATCGGGCGCGCCTCGCTGCACCGCGTCGGCGCCGGCGCGCCCGAGCCAGTCGCTGATCTTCGAATCGCCCCGGGGTCGCGAGTGGAGCAGGTGGCGTGCCACGACCTCGCTCGTCGCGCCCACCTCGATCAGGGCCCGCGCCGACTCCCGGTGGAGCCGCTCGCGTTCCGCCGGCGCCAGTTCGTCTCGGATCATGGTTGCGATCAACTCGTGGGCGATGCCATCGCCGTCCGGGCCCAAGAGTCCGGCGGCCATCAGCGCGTCATCGGCGAGCGCGAGCTCGGTCACGTCGACCCTGGCGACCCGAGCGATCGCGTGTGGCGGAGCGCCTTCGCCGATCACCGTCCGTGCGGCCGCGACCGCGCGCTCACGAGGCTCGAGCTCGGCCAGGCGGCGGCGGACTACCGAGCGCGCGGCGTTGGTGGCGCGCGGATCGATCGGGCTCCGACGATCGAGTTGGCGGGCAAGCTCGATGAGCAGCCAAGGATTGCCCGCGGTGGCGCGATGGCAATCGATGCATGCGTGAATCGAGGCCTCGGGCGCAAGCCCACGGATCAGGCGGGTCGCGCCCATCGAAGTAAGGGGCCGAAGAGGGAGCACGGACGCCGACCGGGCACCTCCGAGCAGCGCAAGGAGGTCGTTGGCCGCACGAGGGTCGCCCAAACGTGCCGCCACCAGGATGAGCAGAGGGAGGTCACCGGTCCGGTGAGCCAGGTACGTGACGGCCTGGAGCGAGGCGCGGTCGGACCATTGCGCGTCGTCGACGATCAGCACGAGCGGCCGGGTGCGAGCGAGGCCGGCACATAGCCACAAGACGCCATGGGCGATCGCGGTGTCGGTCTCCGTCCGCGCTCCGTCCAGTAGAAGCGCGCCGGCGGGAGCCGCCGGGCCGGCGAGCATCGACTCGCGGTCGCTCGTTGGCAGCTCGCGCAGCGGTGACTCGAGCAACGTCCTCACCACACCGAACGGAAACTGGCGGTCGTGGGGACCCGGGGCGGCGCGGCGGACGAGGCACCCGGCTTCCGCGGCGAGCCCGGCGGCATGTTCGAGCAGCGCAGTCTTCCCGAGGCCCGCGGCCCCTTCGAGGACGACCACGCCCCCGGTTCCGTCAGTGAGGGCGGCGACCGCGCGCTCGAGCGTGTCGAGTTCGGTCACCCGCTCGATCATGGTGTTCACCGGGCCCCCCTCGCGGCCAGCCGCCACACGGCGACGGGATCGGCGAGGCCGCGCAGCGCGATCTCGCATCCAGTTCTTTGCGACCAGCTGACGTCGTCTCGGACGGCCTCACGCGTGGTCGAGCTGATCAGCGCCTCGTTGGCGTCGGCCTCGCGGGCCAGGCGCGCGGCGACGTTGACCGCGCTGCCGTACCAATCGCCGCCACGCATGACCGCAGGTCCGGTGTGGACGCCGACGCGCACCGGCAGCAGGTCGCGCCGACCGCTGACCACGTCGACGACCCGCACCGCGAGTTCGACCGCCCGGCCGGGGTCCGGGGACCAGATCATCGCGCCGTCTCCCATTGACTTGACCTGCCAGGAACCATGCGCTCGCGAGAGGTCGGTGACCGTGCGCCGGAACTCGCGCGCGACGCGCGCCGCGGTCTCGTCGCCGTGCTCCTCGGTGAGCGCCGTGTAGCCGACAAGGTCGGCGAACACGAACGTAGGCGCCGGGTGGCGGGCCATCCACCGGCGACGGCGAGCCAGGTGCATGTGTCGCGCGCCGACGAGCGCCGCGCCGGCCGCGCACCCGGCCAGGACCTGACCGATCGCCAGGTCAAACATCAGATGTCTGATGAATCGCTTGCATGGTAGGCAAGACGCTAGTAACCGGTGGATCCTTCCACCACGTGCTGGCCGCGAGCCTCAGGGTCGCGCGAGCCAAAGATCAGGGGGCCGTCCCGATTGTCGGCCCCAGCGTTGCGATCTAGCTTCGGCCCTCCCTTACGACACGGAGGAGCACGATGTGGATTCATATTGATCAGCGCCGCCGGCGCGCGCTCGTTGCGGGCGCCGTCGGCGGCGCCTGCCTGACCGCGATGCTCGGCTTCGCCGCCAACCCCGCCGCGGCCGCGTACAAGGCGCAGGTCCAGTCGGGGACGCTTCAGATCGTCGGCGACGGCGCGAACGACAAGCTCGAGCTGCTGACCGCGCCCGATAACCCGAACATACTCGAGCTCGACGTCGGCGAGGACGGGACGATCGATTTCGCGTTCGACCGCAGCACGTTCAGCGCGATCGACGTGCAGGCGGGCGGTGGTAATGACGAGGTCCGGATCAGCCCCGAGGCGCAGCTCGACAATGTCACGATCGACGGCGGCGCCGGCGATGACACGCTGATCGGAGGTAACGGCGATGACACGCTGATCGGCGGTCCCGGGAACGACGTTATCGACGGCGGGCGTGGGACGGACACCGCCCTGATGGGCGCAGGCAACGACACGTTCGTCTGGGACCCCGGCGACGGCAGCGACACCGTCGAGGGCCAGGGCGGCAAGGACCTGCTCCAGTTCAACGGCTCGAACGCGTCCGAGCATTACGACATCTCGGCGAACGGCTCGCGCGTGCGCCTGTTCCGCGACGTGGCCAGCGTGACAATGGATCTGAACGGGATCGAGGCGCTTAACCTCGAGACGCTCGGCAGTGCGGACACGGTCACGGTCGGCGATCTCACCGGCACCGATCTGACCAAGGCAAACATCGACCTGAGTGGCACGCCCGGGTCCGGCACCGGCGACGGCGCCGCCGACACCGTCACCGTCAACGGCACCGACGGCGACGACAACGTCGACGTAGGTGAGAGCGGCGGCGACATCCTGGTGTCGGGGCCGTCAACCGACGTGCAAGTGTCGGGTGCCGAGGCGAACGAGGACAACGTCGACCTCGACACGCTCGGCGGCGACGACACGATCAACAGCGGGCTCGGGCTCGCCGGCCCCGCGGCGGTCAACGTCGACGGCGGAACCGGCAACGACACCGCGATCTACTCGGGCACGGCCGCGGACGACACGATCGGGATCGCCCCGGACGGCACCGGGGTCGCGACGTTCGGCACGACGGGCACGCCGTTCGTGACGACCGGCGTCGAGGACCTGAACGTCCGTGGCCTCGGCGGCGATGACACGATCACGGGGCAGAACGGCATAGCCGGACTCACCCACCTCACGATCGATGGTGGCGCCGGCGACGACACGCTGCGGGGTGGCGACGGCGACGACATGTTGATCGGCGGTGCCGGCAGCGACACGGTCGACGGTGGCCGCGGCAGCGACGTTGCACTGCTCGGCGCAGGCAACGACACGTTCACATGGGATCCGGGCGACGGGAGCGACACCGTCGAAGGTCAGGGCGGCAGCGACACGCTCGACTTCAACGGCTCCAATGCGGCCGAGAAGATCGACATCTCGGCGAACGGCTCACGCGTGCGACTGTTCCGCGACGTCGCGAGCGTGACGATGGATCTGAACGGGATCGAGGGCCTCAACGTGGCCGCGCTCGGAAGCGCCGACACGATCACCGTGAACGATCTCACGGGCACGGATGTGAAGACCGCGAGCATCGACCTGAGCGGCACGCCCGGCTCGGGCATCGGTGACGGCGCGGCCGATACCGTGATCGAGAACGGCACGGCGGGCGCGGATCGCGTCAAGGTCGTGCGCTCGGGGCCACAGGTCCAGACCTCCGGGCTGGTGCCGCGGTTGAGCATCCTGGGCAGCGAGCAGGCGAACGACGCGCTCGCGGTCAACACCCTCGCGGGCGACGACCGCGTGTCGGTGGCGCCGGACGTGAGCCAGCTGCTCACGCCGATCGTGGACCTGGGCGCGGATCAGTAGCGCGTAAGGGAGTCAACGGGGCGCCGCCGCAGGCGAGCGGTGGCGCCCCGACCACTGTCTACGGTGACCCCGGCGGCGGCGCGGACCCTGCGGTGGTCGCACAAAACATCGCCCGGGTCGCGCCCGCGATCTCGGCCAGCGCATCGCGCGCGGTGCGGCTGACGCCGGCAGCGTTGACGAAGCCGTGGATGAACCCGGGGAAGCGGCGAAGCGTGACGGGCGTGCCGGCGTCGCGGAGCGCCTGCGCGTAGGCCTCGCCCTCGTCGCGTAGCGGGTCGAACGCGGCGGTGACGACCAACGCGGGCGCGAGGCCGGACAGGTCAGGGGCGAGGAGGGGCGATGCCCGGGGATCGGCTGCCTGAGTCCTCGCGGGACCGAGGTAGTTGTCGGCGCACCAGTCCATCTCGGGGTCGGTCAGCAGGAAGCCTTCGCCGAACAGCTCGCGCGAGCGGTGGCGGGTGGTCATGTCGGTCGCCGGATAGATGAGCGACGCGGGGCGGGAGCGCACCGAGCACCTGCGCGCCCCACTGCTCGAGCTTCGGTGGCAGGGAGGCGTTGGGCACGCGGCGATGCTATCCACCGCGTGCCCGCCTCGCGTCAGCTCACCGCCGAGCGGGAGAACGTCCGGATCGAGATCGCGGTCAGCGCGGCCGCGAACGCGGCGACGACGGCCAGGCTGAGCGACGCCTCGACGGTCACGTTGCTCATCCCCCAGATGTCGTGCAGCCCCTTGCCGCTCGGGTCGACGAACGCGTATCGCATCAGCGCGAGCGCGTGCGTCAGCGGCAGGAACTTCGCGATCGTCGTCAACCAAGCCGGCATCGCGCTGATCGGGAACAGAGCTCCCGCCAGGAAGAACGGCAGAATCGCGACCGCCGGAACCGCGCCTACGTACTCCTCCTGCCTGGAGATGCGGCTCGCGAGCGTCTCGGCGATGCCGTACATGAACATCGTGAACAGGAGGGTTGCGCCGGCAAACCAGGCGACGCCGTGAGCGGTGATGTGGAACACACCTCCGCGCAGCGCCGAGAGCCCGATCAGCACGATGACCTGCAAGCTCGACAGGACGAGCGCGACCGCGAGGTTCCCGAGCACCAGATAAGCGCGCGGGACCGGCGCGGCGAGCAACTCACGCTGGGCGCCGCTGTGTCGATCGACGATCACGCTGAGACCGGCGAAGATGCAACTCAGTGGGACCACGAGCCCCACCGCTCCGACCCCGACGAATGCCTCGTAATCGATGCCCGAGTGCAGGCCACCGGTCGCGATCGTGAGTGCGGGGGCGACGACCAACGCCAGCAGCGCCGGTCCGATCAATGGCACGAGGATCTGCCGCGGGTTGCCGGCGGTGAGCGCCGCGCGGCGGCGTGCGAGTGTCGCCAGCGCGCTCGCCGGGCGCGCTCGGTGGGGTGTTGGCAGTGTGACTGATACCGGTTCAGCTGTGGCTGACATGTGTCACTCCTTCGGTTCGTTTATCCGGCGTCATGCGGCCTCGCTGAGCGCGCCGCCCGTCAGTTGCAGGTAGACGTCGTCGAGGTTCGGGACGCGGGTCGCGATCTCGGACGCGTGGAGGCGCTCGGACTCGATCGCGCCAAGCGCGTCGGTGACCGCGTGGTTGTGAAGGGGGACGGTGACGCGGGCTCCGATCGCGAACGCGTCTTCGGCTGCGATCCCCCGGTCTCGCAGAGTTGCCAGCGCGCGCTGCGGGTTACCGTCTACGCGGAACTCGAGAATCTCTCGGCCAAGCCGGTCGAGGAGCGCTTGGGGGCTGTCGAGCGCGATGAGCGACCCCTCGTGGATGATCGCCACCCGGTCGCACAGGCGCTGGGCCTCGTCGAGGTAATGGGTGGTGACCAGGATCGTCAGCTCATCGCGGGCGCGCAGGCCCGCGATCACGTCGAGCAGCTCGTGGCGGATCCTCGGGTCGAGGCCGACGGTCGGCTCATCCAGGAACAGCACCTGGGGCTCCGAGGTGAGCGCCCTGGCGATCTCGAGTCGCCGCCGCTCGCCGCCGCTGCAGCTGTCGACGGGTCGGTCGATCAGCTCGGACAGCCCGAGCGCTTCGATCAGCTCGTCGGTCCGGCGCTTGGCCCGTTGTGGCGGGACGCCCCACAAGCGCGTGTGGAGCTCCAAGTTCGCGCGGCCGGTCAGGCTGCGGTCGACGACGGCCTCCTGAAAGACGACGCTCGACATGCTGCGGGCCAGGAGTGGCGAGCGTGCCACGTCGTGCCCGGCGAGCCGGGCCGTTCCGGCGGTCGGGGCGATCGTCGTGGTCAGCATTCCCACCGTCGTCGACTTGCCCGCGCCGTTCGGCCCGAGCAGTCCGAACACCTCGCCCTCGGAGACCTCGAAGTCGATGCCCTTGACGGCCTCCACTCCGCCCGGATATGTCTTGCGGAGCCCGTTCGCCTCAATCGCGTACATGTTCAATTCCTCCGGTTGCTGATCCGTCCGGACCGAGCTGTCACTTCCGTCTCGTCCGGTTCGTCATCCGGTTGACGAGTGGCAACGAGAGGATGTGACCGATGGACCCACAGCGATGGCAAGCCGAGCAGTTCGAGCAGAACCGGGGGCATCTGTGCGCGGTGGCGCAGCGGATGCTCGGATCCCCCGCGGAGGCCGACGACGCGGTGCAGGAGGCGTGGCTCCGGCTGAGCCGCTCGGATGCGGCGCAGATCGAGAACATGCGCGCGTGGCTGACGACCGTGGTCAGCCGAATCTGTCTCGACATGCTGCGCTCCCGCCAGAGCCGGCACGAGGAGCTGGTCGAGTCGTGGGCCGACGAACCGGTCGTCGAGCTATACGGCGAAGGTGATCCCGAACACGAGGCTCTCGTCGCTGACAGCGTCGGCGTTGCGCTGATGGTCGTGCTCGACACGCTGGCGCCGGCTGAGCGGCTGGCGTTCGTGCTCCACGACATGTTCGGGGTTCCGTTCGAGGAGATCGGTCCGATCGTGGACCGAAACGCGTCGGCGGCTCGTCAGCTGGCTTCACGCGCGCGCCGGCGGGTCCGGGGCGCGCACGCGCCCGATGCCGCGACTCTCGGTCAGCAGCGCAAGGTCGTCGAGGCGTTCCCGGCGGCGTCACGCAACGGCGACTTCGATGAGTTGCTCGCGGTGCTCGACCCCGATGTGGTGTTCCGGGCTACGTCCGGCGCCACCGGGCCGGTGGTGGCGGCGTCGGTTCGCGGCGCGGAAGATGTCGCGACGCTCGTACTGGAACGTGGCACGCCGTTCGCGCATCTGGGTCGGGCGGCGATCGTCAACGGCAGACCAGGCGCCATGGTCGCGTTCCCCGATCGCCTGGTGTCGCTGGTTGCCTTCACGATCGTCGGCGATCGCGTGACCGAGATGGACCTGCTCGTCGATCCGGTCAAGCTCCAGCACGTGCGGGTTGGAGGCGCTTGAGCGCGGCGCGGACGGAGCCCGGCTCATCCAGCCACAGGTGGTGCCTGCGTCGGGACAACCTTCGGGAGCGCCCAGGGCACCCGGGTCGCGGGCATCGGCGGCACGTTGTCGGGATCGGCGAAGGACGCCGGCCAACGAGCCGCAGCGACTCGAGATAGTCCTCGGGCGTCGCCTCGCCAGCCTCTGCGCGTGCGTCGCCGACGACCCCGAGCGACCCGCCGGGCACGGCGATCGTGAATCCGTCGCGCCCACGCACGGCCGATATCGTAGGCGCAGACGAGGAGATGGTTGTGAACGCCCGGATCAACCACGTCAGCGTGAACGCGCGCGACCTCCAGGAGTCGGTCGACTTCTACGTCGACTTGCTGGGGGCGGAGCCGATCCCGACGCCGAACTTCGGGCTGCCCGTTCAGTGGCTGGCGCTGGGGCGCACGCAGCTGCACCTGTTCGAGCGCGACCTGGAGCCGACCAGCCACCACCATCTCGGGATCACCGTGGATGATCTCGAGCCGGTCTACCGGGCGGCAGAACGGTGGGGGGCGTTCGACAGGGACGCGTTCCGCAACCACCTGGTCGAGCTGCCTGGGGACGTGGTCCAGCTCTATGTCCGCGACCCCGCGGGCAACCTGGTCGAGCTCGACCACCACGGCGTCGACCGGCTCCCGGAAGACCTACGCGCTCAGCTCAAGGGGCTGTGGGAGTTCAACCCGCAGAGCGAAGAGCAGATGCAAGGCCGTCTGTTCGTGCCTGATTAGCGGCTCGGCGCGCGTCCGCGCTCTCAAGCACGAGCAGGGCGAGCGCGATCGGCACGGTCGCCGGCAACAGGTGGGCGACCGGCAACAGCAGCAGGCCGTAGGCGGCCCCCAGCACGGTCACGAGTACCGCCGCGAGCAGCTGGCGATGGCGGCCGGCGAGGAATCCGCCGAGCACGGCCGCGAGCACGAGGTCCGGATAGTCGGTCGAGACTCGCCCGATGTCCGCCTGCGTGAACACCGGACCGTGCACGTCGCGCGTGGCGCTCGCCATCAGCGCCGCCGCCGAGCCGCCGATGCCGGACGCCAGCAGGGCGACGTCGGCCAGGCACATGCCGATGACGCCGAGCACGAACCAGCTGCGTGGGATCAATCGCGCGAGGCCGGTGCCGACGGCCAGGCACCCGAGCGCGGTCAGCGCGGTGGCCGAGATCTGCCCGGCCCAGCCGCTGATCAGCGCCGCGATCGCGGCGAGTGCGATCGCGGCCAGCAGCAACGCGGTTCGCGGTCCGCGCACGACCTCGAGGACGGCGACGGCGGCGAGCAACGGCGTGATCACGCCGGCCATCAGCACCAGGCCGAGCGCCATCGAGGGCATCGCGAGCGGGAGGAACGTGCCGGCGACGATCGATCCCGGTAGGAGTGCAGCCCAGGCAGGCGATCGCAGGGTCCTCAGGGGCTCGAGCGCGTCAGCCTTGGGAAGTGCGACCAGCGCCCCCTCGAGGGTGGCCAGCGCGATCACTGCGGTGTAGCCGGAGGTGGTCATCGCGCCCAGCGCTTCGACTGGTCGCGACCGGGTAATTCATTGGGCACGTCCGGTTGATACCCGCTTCTGCTAACACGAAGCTAACACAACACTAAACATTTGCCAAAGGACCGCGAAGGGGTTGTCAACGCGATCCAAACGCTCGTCGGGGCTGGGGGTCGCGGAGCGATGCGAGGGTGCGAGGGTGCAAGCCGGCCGCGCGGTCACCCGCCGGAGTCGGCTTCGAGTGCCTGGGCGGTCAGCGCCATGTAGTCGCCGGCGCTCCCCTCGGGAAATGCCCAGCCGTCGGCCGGTCCCTTGAGCGCCAGCACCGTCCCGGTGTCGAGCTGCTCGGCCACCTCCGGGAAGCGCATGGTCGAGAACAGCATGTAGCGGGCTCGTGCTTCCGCGGTGTTGCGCAACCGGTGTGCGCCCTCGGCGCCGGCCGGAAACGCGACGACCGCCCCCTTGGAGATCTTGCGCGTGCCATCAGGCGTGCGGAGCTCGAGATCCCCTTCGAGCACGAGCAGCAGCTCCTCGTTGGCGTGGTGCATGTGGTAGGGCGCGGCCTGGCCGCCGGGGTCGAGCTCGTAGAGGGTGCAGCCAAGCTCACGGGCGCCGGCGGCAGCGCCGACACGCGTGCCGCGCGCCGCGCCGATGTCGCGCTCCCAGGCGATGGTTTCGAAGACGTTGGAATCGTCGGGCATGGAGTAAAGGATCGCGGATCGGGCGGGCGGCCGCCCTGGATGTCTGAGGCCCGAAAGCTCCCCCGGCGCGGCGTCCCACGGGGGCATACGCATGCCCCAGGTGCTCATGTCCCCGAAGCCGTTGGGGCGTGGCGAGGTTTCGGGCTTTCGACAGGTCCGCGCGGAACGGCGAACTTGCCGATGCGTGCACGGATGCCGCGCCGGGAGTGCCGAAGCTGGCGCCCACGTGGGCCGGTGCGGTAGAAGTCGCACACGCCGTAGCCCTGACTTCAAGAGGTGGAGAGATGGCAGATCGAATCCTGACCACGCACGCCGGCAGCCTGCCCCGCCCCGACGACCTCGCCGACATGGTGTGGGCGCGAATGGACGGCGAGGAAGTCGACGACGGCGAACTCGAGGCGAAGACCGCCGAGGCGGTGGTGGAGCTGGTCGCCAAGCAGCGCGAGGTCGGCCTTGACGTGATCAGCGACGGCGAGATGAGCAAGCCCGGATTCAGCTCGTACGTCAGCGACCGCTTCTCGGGATTCGCCGGCGCCTCGGAGTTCCAGTCCGACGATGTCGCTCCCTTCCCCGAGCTCGCGATGAAGCTGTTCGCGAACCCGCAGACGGCCCACCTGGGCTTCTCGAACTGCGTCGGGCCGGTGCTGCTCACCGACAAGGACGCGGTTCATCGGGACATTGCACGGTTCAAGAGCGCGCTCGGCGACGCCGATCCGTCGACCGCGTTCATGGGCACGATCAGCCCCGGCCAGATCGCGTTCAACTATCCCGACCAGCACTACGGCTCGCACGAGGCGTACCTGGCGGCGTGCGCAGACGCGCTCTCCTACGAGTATCGCGCGATCATCGACGCCGGGTTCAACCTCCAAATCGACTCGCCGGACATGGCGATGGCGGCGCATGCGCGCTCGGTCGGGAGCAGCGTCGGCGACTGGCACCACCATCTCCCGCTCGCGGTAGAGGCTTTGAATGGGGCACTCGAGGGGATTCCGCCCGAGCGGGTGCGCTTCCACGTCTGTTGGGGCAACACCGGCACCCCGCACCACCTCGACGTCCCGCTCGCGGACATCATCGATCACGTGCTGAAGGTCGACGCGGGCACGATCTACGTCGAGGGCGCCAACCCTCGCCACGCCCACGAGTGGCGCGTGTTCCAGGAAGTCCCCCTTCCCGACGACAAGTCCGTGATCCTCGGCGTGATCGACGTCAAGACCAACTACGTCGAGCACCCGCGGCTGGTCGCCGACCGGCTCGTGCAGGTCGGCCAGTTCGTCGGCAAGGACCGGCTGATGGCCGGCACCGACTGCGGGTTCGGCACGTTCATCCGGTGGTCGCTCGTCGATCCGGGCGTGATGTGGCTGAAGATGGCCTCGATGGTCGAGGGCGCCGAGATCGCTTCCGGCGAGTTGTAACCGACCCCGATCTGCGCGGATAATCGACTCGTGGGCCAGGAGGTCGCCGCCAGAACCTTCAGCCGCGAGGACCGGCAGCGCTATCGCATGAAGGTGCGGGCGAACCTCGACGTGTTCGCCCGGATGCTGTCCGAGGCGCGGTTCCATCCGGAGTCGCGGTCGTTCGGTCTCGAGGTCGAGCTCAACCTCACCGACGACGCCGGCGAGCCGGCGCTGATCAACGCCGCGGCACTCGAGGCGATCGCGGATCCGGCCTTCCAGACAGAGCTCGGGCGGTTCAACGTTGAGATCAACGTCCCCCCGCGGCTGCTCGAAGGCGAGGTGTTCTCGGACCTCGAGCGGGAAGCGCGCGCCAGCCTCAACGACGCCGAGGAGCGGGCGCGGACCGTCGGCGCCCACATGATGATTATCGGGATCCTCCCGACGATCGACGCCACACACCTGCGCGCGGAGTCGTTCAGCGCGAACCCACGGTACGCGCTCCTGAATGAGCAGGTGTTCGCGGCGCGCGGCGAGGACCTCGAGATCTCGATCGCCGGCGTGGAGCGCCTCTCGACCCACGCCGACACGATCGCGCCCGAGGCCGCGTGCACGAGCGTTCAGCTTCACCAACAGGTCGAGCCCGAGTTGTTCGCCCGTTACTGGAACGCCGCGCAGGCGATCGCCGGTGTGCAGGTCGCGGTGGCCGCGAACTCGCCGTTCTTCTGCGGCAAGGAACTCTGGCGCGAGACGCGGATCGCGCTGTTCGAGCAGGCGACCGACACGCGGCCGGAGGAGCTCAAGATCCAGGGCGTGCGGCCGCGAGTGTGGTTCGGCGAGCGCTGGATCACCTCGATCTTCGATCTGTTCGAGGAGAACGTGCGCTACTTCCCGTCGCTGCTGCCCGTGTGCGAAGACGAGGATCCGCTTGAGACGCTCGAGCGGGGCGACACTCCAAGGCTGGGCGAGCTCCGCCTCCACAACGGGACGATCTACCGCTGGAACCGCCCGATCTACGACGTCGTGCGCGACCAGCCCCACCTGCGCGTCGAGAACCGTGTGCTCCCAGCCGGCCCGACGGTGGCCGACATCATGGCCAACGCCGCGTTCTACTACGGGCTGCTGAAGGTGATCGCCGAGGAGGAGCGTCCCGTGTGGTCGCAGATGTCGTTCTCGGCCGCGGAGGAGAACTTTCACGCGGGCGCGCGCGAGGGAATCGACGCCCGTCTCTACTGGCCCGGGCTCGGGGAGGTCCCGGTCGCGGAACTCGTGGTCAGGCGGCTGCTGCCGCTCGCGCACGAGGGCCTGGTGCGCTGGGGGGTCGACGCCGGCGATGCCGGCCGCCTGCTCGAGATGATCGAGCGGCGGTGCGTGTCGCTCCGCAACGGAGCCTCGTGGCAGAGCCTGGTGTTCCACCGCCTGTACGAGGACAAGAGGATGGATCGCTCGGAGGCGCTGCGGGAGATGACCAGGCGCTACCGCGAGCACATGCACAGCAACGAGCCGGTCCACAGCTGGCCGGCCGACTGACCGGGCCATTAGCCTTCGGCGCGTGGCCGACGCCGGAACGCCAGGAAGCTCCGCCTACCGCGCGGCCGGCGTCGACTACGAGACGCTCGACGCCGGCAAGCGCAACGCGCTGACCGAGGCGCTTGCGACCTCTTCGCGGCTGGCGTCCTCCGGTGGCCGGGCAATAGACGAGTCGCGCGGGGAGCCGGCGTTCGTGTTCGAGGCCGGCGGGCGGACGCTCGCGTTCGTCGTCGAAGGGCTCGGGACAAAGTCGATCATCGCGCGCCAGGTGCAGGAGCAGCTCGGCGTGAGCGCGTTCGACGACATCGCCTACGACACCGTGGCCGCGATCGTCAACGACCTGTGCTGCGTCGGCGCGGTCCCGCTCGTGGTCAACGCGTATTTCGCGACTGGATCGTCGGACTGGTACGCGGACGAGGACCGGAACGCCGGGCTGGTAAGAGGCTGGCGCGAGGCGTGTGAGGATGCCGGCGCCACCTGGGGCGGAGGCGAGTCGCCGTCATTACCGGGACTGGTCGCCCGGGACGACATCGAGCTTGCCGGTAGCGCGGTCGGGATAGTCCCGGCTGGGCGGCAGCCGATCCTCGGCGCCGACCTTGCGCCGGGGGACGAGATCGTGATCGTCGAGAGCAACGGGCTTCATGCGAACGGCTCGTCGCTGGCGCGCCGGCTCGCGGATGAGCTACCGGACGGGTACGGGACGCGGCTGCCGAGCGGAAGGACGTTCGGCGAGGCGCTGCTCGACCGGACTCCGATGTACGCCGCGCTTGTGCGGGCGCTGCTCTCGGGCTCGGTCGACGTCCACTACCTCAGCCACATCACCGGGCACGGGCTGCTCAAGTTGATGCGCCCGCGGCGCGAGCTGACGTACACCGTGGCACGGCTGCCCGAGGTGCCGGAGGTGCTCGCGTTCCTGGTCGCGCGGACGGGGATGTCGCCCGCCGCTGCCTACTCGACGTTCAACATGGGATGCGGATTTGCCGTCTACTGCGCAGGCGGGTCGGGCGAGGAGGTGGTCCGGATCACCTCGGGGCTGGGGCTGCGGGCCAGTGTCGCCGGCGCCGTCGACGAGGGTCCGCGTCGGGTCGTGCTCGACGGGATCGGCGTCGTGTTCGAGAGCGGCGACCTGGACCTGACGCCGCGCCTCGGTTAGACCTGCTGCGCCGAAATGGGCGTGGCGGCGGCGCACGCCACCGCGCCGAGCAGCTCCGCCCGACCGTTGAGAGTGGTGGTGATGACCGTCGTGTGGGCCGGCCCCGGCTGCGCGAGGTGCCGGACCGAATCCCGGACGCCGGCCGTGAAGTCAGGGCCGGTCGACGCGAGGTCGCCGCCGAGGATCACCGCCTCGGGATTGAGCGTGTTGCACAGGTTGGCGATGACCACGCCGACGGTGCGGCCCGATTCGGCGAGGACCTTGGTCGCCACCGGGTGCTCCATGTCGGTGGGATCGTGCGGATCGAGGCCGAGCGGCTCCAGCTGGCGGCGGACGACGTCGATCGAAACGGTCGCCTCGAGGCAGCCGCGGTTCCCGCAGCGGCACCAGGCGCCGGTGGGGTCGATCTGGGTGTGTCCGATCTCGCCAGCCATGCCGTGAGACCCGCGATAGAGCTGGCCGTTGAGTACGAGCGCCGCGCCGATCCCGTTGGAGGCTTTGACGTAGATGAAGTCGGTCAGGTCGCGGGCCGCTCCGTAGGCCATCTCGCCCAGGGCCCCAAACGCGGCGTCGTTGCCCAGCGCGACGGCGAGACCGGTCCGGCGCCGGAGCTCCTCTCGCGGGTCTAGATCGACCCAGCTGGCAAGGATCGTCGGCGATCCGACCCGGTTGGTCCGGTTGCTGAGCGGCGCGGGGATGCCGGCCGCCGCAGCACGAATGTCGGTGAGCGACACCCCGGCGCGGTCGAGTACGACCGACAACAGGTCGCGTGCCGAGTTGAGCGCATTCTCAGCGTAACCGTCGACATCGAGCGGCGTGCTCTCCTCGGCGAGGAGCTCGCCGTCGCCGCTGGCGACCGCGACTCGGATGTGGCGGTGGCCGAAGTCGAAGCCGACGACGAGCCCATTCGGCCGGTGCAATGACAGCAGCGTGGCCGGCCTCCCGCTGCCCGACCCGACGCCGCCGCTGCGGGCGGGGGCTTCATCGATGAGGCCATCGCGGAGCAGCTCGGCGACCAGCGCGGTCGTCGTGCTCCGCGGCAACCCGATCGCCCGCGACAACTGCGAGCGGCTGATCGGACCCTCGTCGCGAATCATCCCGACCAGGTGTTCGCGTAACAGCGTGTGCGCCGTGGCCGGAGCGATCTCGAGGTCCGACGTTTCAGTCACGCGCGCAGAGTAGCCGAGAATCGACCATTTTTGGCTTCGTAAAGGCTAAAAAAGCGCAACATTTCGCGCCTTGACGTAGCAACGCCCGGAGTGTTAGCGTGCTGGCGCCCCATCCTCGCGGGCTTTTGACTACCACGCGCTCAAATCCGCCGGGACGGGCCATGCCGTGCAACGGATCCCTCGAACCAGCTGCGAGCGTCTCAGTCGATGCGAGTATCGCCCACGCAAAGCGCGCGGAAGCTGCTCGAGCGACGGCGCCCGCAGTCCTCCGCCGTCGGCTGCGCGAGTAGCCACGTCCACCTCCCAGGCGCGGCCGGTTCGGCGCTTCCAGTCGGGCGCGCCAGAGGGTGTGTTTATGCTCTGTTAATCACAGTGGACGACGGCTCCAGCGTTTGCCAGTGTATTTCCGGCCGGGGTGGAGGACCGGCGAGAACTGTTACTAGTGTCGACGTTTCGCGCCGATTGAGAGGAGCGCGCAGGTATGAGTACTCGTTTCTTGCGAGTGTGTGTCTTAACCGTTGCCCTGGCAGCGGTTGCTGTCGGATGTGGCAGCTCGAAGAGCAGCAGTACCAGCAGCGCAGCTGCGGCTAGCTCGACGAGTGCCACGAGTACGTCCTCGGGTGGGACATCCACTCCGGGGATCTCGGTGACATCGTTCACGAACGACTTCTCCGCGATGAACGCGCTCAAGCCGCTGGCGGCTTCGGGCAAGGGTAAGGTCGCGGCGATCCTTCCGGATACGACGAGCTCGACTCGCTACGTCGAGTTCGACGCGCCTTACCTGAAGAAGGCGGCGGCGGCCGCGGGTCTGCCGAGCTCGGACATGACCGTCGAGAACGCGCTGGGAAGTGACTCGACGTTCGTGACCGACGCCGAGAGCGCCATCACCAACGGCGCGACTGTCCTGCTGATCGACCCCGAGGACTCGGGTACCGGCGTGACAGTCCAACGCTATGCCAAGGCGCATGGTGTTGCGGTCGTCGACTATGACCGGCTCACCCTTGGTGCGCCGGCGGGCACGGCCGACTACGTCAGCTTCAACAACGTGCACGTCGGCCAGCTGATCGGTTCTGGTTTCGTGCAGTGCGTCAACCAGTGGCACGTGTCGAAGCCGAACGTCGTCGTGATGCACGGCGCCGTTACCGATAACAACGCCACTCTGTTCGCGCAGGGTTACAACGGCGTCCTCGCATCGTATTTCCAGTCCGGGAAGTACACGCTCGTCGCCCGCACCGCGGGGACGTGGATGCCGCCTGACGCGCTAACCGAGTTCGAGGGCGCGTACACCGCCCACCACAACATCAACTCGGCGGTGATCCCGAACGACGAGACCGGCGCGCCGATCATCTCGTACCTGCAGAGCCATGGCGTCAAGCCGAAAACGTTCCCGACGACCGGGCAGGACGCAACGTTGACCGGTCTTCAGAACGTCCTCTCTGGCTACCAGTGCGGGACCGTCTACAAGCCGATCTACCTGGAGGCGCAGGCGGCGGTGGCGCTCGCGATGTACCTCCGCGCCGGCAAGACGGCTCCGGACTCGCTGTTGAATGCGAAAACCGTCGACCCGACGACGCACGTGTCGGTGCCCTCCTCGCTGCTGGTTCCCGAGTGGGTCACGCCGGCGAACATGAACGACACGGTCATCAAGGACAACTTCGTGCCCGCGTCGCAGCTCTGTTCTGGGAAGTACGCCGCCGACTGTAAGGCAGCGGGGATAACGAGCTGACCAAGCCACCCTTGTCGAAGCGATAACGTGTACGGGCCCTTCCGGCGCACCGGAGGGGCCCGTCGTACTGAGGGAGGACGATGAGCACTTCGGACAGTTCCGCCACCGAGCCGGCCCCAGCCCCCAGTAGCTCGAACGGCGCGCCGCTGCTGGAGCTTCGCGGCATCACAAAGCGCTTCGGCCCGGTACAGGCGCTGACGCGGATCAACTTCGAGATCCCGCCCGGCCAGGTGACGGCGCTGGCCGGCGACAACGGCGCGGGCAAGTCGGTCACGATCAAGACGATCGCCGGACTGTGGCCGCCCGACGAGGGCGAGATCGTGTGGGAGGGAAAGCCGATTCACTTCCACGGGCCCCGCGAGGCCGAGGCCGCCGGTATCACCACGATCTATCAGGACCTGGCGCTTGCCGACAACCTCGACATCGTCCAGAACATGTTCCTCGGCCACGAGCCGCTCGAACGCGGGCTCCTCGACGAGGCGAAAATGGAGACGACCGCCAAGCAGACGCTCGAGGAGCTCTCTGTGAAGACGATCCGGTCGATCCGCCAGCCGGTGGCGTCGCTGTCAGGCGGCCAGCGGCAGTCGGTCGCGGTCGCCAAGGCGGTGATGGCCAAGGCGAAGCTCGTGATCATGGACGAGCCGACGGCCGCTCTCGGCGTGTCACAGACGCGAACGGTGCTCAGCCTGATCAAGCGGCTCGCGTCTCAGGGCGTGGCCGTTCTGGTCGTTTCGCACAACTTGAACGATGTGTTCGCGGTCGCGAACCGTGTCGTGATCCTATATCTGGGCAACATGGTCGCTCAGGGCCCGGTATCGGACTTCGACCCCACCACGGTCGTCGACTACATGACGACCGGGCGTACGTCGCGCGCGGTCGACCACGCCGCGGTCCCACGCTCGGCCGGACAGGAGGGCTGATGCCTGACGAGTTCTCAAGCCCCGATGTCCCGTCCGAGCTGGAGGAGGCGCCCCTCTCGACCGAGCTCGCCGAGGACGAGACTGCCGCCCCGGAGACCGAAGCGGACCTGGTAACGGCCGCGCCCGAGGTGCTGGCCGACTCGCTCGGCGACTACCTGCGCGCGCAGTGGCGACGGATCAAGAGCGGGGAGAGCGGCGCGCTGCCCGTCGTCTCAGGACTGATCATCATCGTCGTCTTCTTCCAGATCGAGCGATCCAGGTTCGGTTCCGACGGGAATCTGGTCAACCTGTTCGACCAGGCGTCGATCTACATCTTGCTCGGCGCCGCCCAGATCTTCGCCCTGATCCTGTCGGAGATCGACCTCTCGGTCGGCTTCGTGCTCGCCGTCGGCGGGATGGTGATCGCCGAGTTGATCGCTCCCCCGGTCAATTTCCCGTGGTGGCTCGGGATCATCTGCGGCGTCGGCGTGACCGCGGGAATCGGCTACCTCCAGGGGACCCTGATCACGAGGCTCCACATTCCATCGTTCGTGGTCACGCTCGCCGGACTGCTGTTCTTCGAGGGCATCCTGATCGAGCTCGCCACGATCGATAAGCAGGCGGTCGGCGGCGTGATATCGGTCTCGACCACGAGCCCCGTCTTCAAGCTGGTGAACGGCAACATCAGCGTCGCCGCCAGCTGGATCGGCCTGGTGGTGGTGCTCGCGATATACGCGGCGGTATCGATACGCCGCGCGGCGCACCGTCGCGCCCAAGGGCTGAGTGCGCCACCGCTCAGCATCACCCTGTTTCAGATCGGCGCCGCGGCGGTCGGGGGAATCTTGCTCGTGTACGTGTGCACCCAGAACCGCGGCCTGCTGACGCCGCTGAAGGGGGTCCCGTACGTGGTTCCGTTCGTCGGGATCGTGCTGCTCCTGTACTCCGTCTTCCTGGCGCGGACACGGCTCGGACGGTACATGTACGCCATCGGCGGGAATCCCGAGGCCGCCCGTCGCGCCGGCATCAACGTCCAGCGCGTGCGCAGACTGGCGTTTGTGTTCAGCGCGATGACCGCAGGGCTCGCCGGGCTGGTCTACGCGTCCACCCTGGGGTCGGTGTCGACCGGCGTCGACGGGGGGACGTACACGCTGTACGCAGTGGCGGCGGCCGTGATCGGCGGAGCCAGCCTGTTCGGCGGCCGGG
>Ga0335083_10001569_pt1 | contig 31186 bp, 32 predicted proteins | sample Lox_Sample_42_FD_206716 | JGI IMG/M metagenome (GOLD analysis project Ga0335083, IMG submission 206716) | Soil microbial communities from Loxahatchee National Wildlife Refuge, Florida, United States - Lox_Sample_4.2 | ecosystem: Environmental > Terrestrial > Soil > Wetlands | place: USA...
TCTTGATCTCGACGCCGCGACAGGTAGTCGAAACAGCGAGCACTGCCGCGCAATGCGCGACCATCCATTCCGGACGGCTCGCGGCGGTCTCAGACAGCCTGCGCTTCAGATCGGGCGGGAGAACCTTGGCGACTGTCCCGCGCTCTTCTGGGAGCGCCTTTACGTCCTCAGAAATGACATTCCAGACCTTCGCCCGTTTCAGCATGCGGGGAGGACGCTGGTTTCCATGTTGACGGTCCGACCGGAGATGCCGGCATCCAACCGCGCCTTTTGATATCCGGACACGTCTTCGGCCTTAAATCGAAGTAGCGGCTTCTCGCCGAAATGTTTCAGAAGCGGTCCGAGTCGCTCGGCTTCAAATTGCATCGTCCGCTCGGAAACATGCGGCTCGCATTCTTCGGGATAAGGGTTGTCTCTGCAAGGCACGCCACAGCTTGAAGGCCTTGGAGTGAACCCCAGTATGGGCAATGAGTGTGACGCTGCCGAACGCTGTGGTTTCCCCGATTAACGGCAACAGGGAGACAGCCTTCTGAACGAAACCGGCTCCCTGTTCTGGAAGCGTGAAGTTCCTAAAACTCGATTGGAACGTGATTTCGCGCGTGAGGTCGCCATCCCCGCGCGCGAGAACGTGCTTGCTGTGCCTGTATTCAAGGCCATCTTGTGCGAGAGCCGCAGCAATTTGAGCACAGGCTGCATTGTAGATATTCCGCGCTTCGCCCATAGAGAAAGACTTTCTCCGATCTCACGCCCTCAAGAGCAAGCCACTGCCTGCAGGGCGCCCAGCTGTCCTTGGGCACATGATCACCCCGTGGGGATCTGGTATTCAATGCACTTCACACTCTCGCCGTCTAAGCTCACCTCGATTGCAGCATTGATCAACTCTTTCCCCGATAGGTAGAGAATGGCCGCCTCGAACATCGCTCGCTGGATCGCGGGTGCTGCATTCGGAACGATGATGATAAGGCCGGCGTGGAGTTCCATGCGGCCGAAGAGCCGAATAAAGTCGACGCGGTTGTTCGTGACGAACGTGAATTCATCCTTGACGATTCGGTCGGCCAGTTCCCAGTCGGGCTTGCCGCTCAGACCGAGATGATTGACGTGGGTTGATTCGAATCCGGCGGCACGAGCGACTCCAACCAGCGACTCATGCAGGCATTCGTCGATCAGGAACCTCATGCACTCCTGAGCAGGGTGCTCAGTGGAAACGATTTCCGGCCCCTCGGCTTTTTCCCCTGCCAGGGACGGCGGCTGGGGCGTCCGCGCCGTGGGAACGCTCGCATATACAGCGGCGCGATGGCAATCTTCTCCTTGCTCAAGGTTGGATAGCCTTCCAGAATCTCTTCTGCGGTTGCACCCTGGGCGAGCATATCGGCCACCAGGTCCACCGGAATTCGTGTGCCCTTGAAGACAGGCGTCCCCCGCATGATCTCCGGATCGCTGACGACGATCTCTTCGATGCGCGCCAGTTGCTTCAACTGGTTCTCCACTGCCCGCCTGGCCGCCCCGATCTCGATCAGTAGTGCTGTCCCGTTCGCGACCGGCAGTTTTTCGGTCTTCGGCGATCGTTGAATCGATTCCGCGATCTCTCGCCGCGTGCCTACAGGCAACAACCGCAGGCCTTCCGCTTCGAGTTGCAGATAGATCAACTGCTCCTTGGTCAGCAGCCGGCGGACGGATGCACCGGAGCGCGCGGCGCGTGGACGTATCAGGCGGTTGTCGATTGCTTTGTGAACCGCAGCGAGCGGCAAACCCGTTATGGCGGCAGCTTGTGCAGGTGTGTATTCGTCCATGCTTTAATTCTACTCCAACCGGAGAAGAATTAGTTTGCGGGGGATACTCCTTGCGCACGCCATCAAAGCTAGGGGGTTTGAAGCGAACCGTAAACGTTCAGCCATTCTGGGTGTTTGATCAATAAGGCAACCGCCGCCTCGACTGCTCCACGTGTCAGTCTTCTGACGAAAACCGGTGGTACTCCGAAGTAGTAGTCGTTCGACTCGTTGTCCATACACCAGTAGATGTTGTTTGGAGTGGCTACGAGCAGCGAGTACACTCGACCGTCATCGAGGCGAACAAGAATATCGACATTGTCGTTCTCAGGGTTGATCTGGTCTTCTGGCGAAACGAAATCGATCTGCACGGGCGTAGGTGTCGTTGAGTATCTCAATTATTCTGTTTTGGGGAGCCTTGCGATGAGCAGCGTTTCGGAACCACGCGCTCGAGTTTAATCTCGCCACGATGGTGAGCAAGTACCAGCTTCATCGCTTCCACGAGGTCCTTCCCAAAGTGCGGCTTTCCTGAAAGGGACGGCACTCCGCTACCAGTATCCCGCAATCCGAGTATGAGATTTTGTGACGTGGATTGTGACGTAACCCTACTCAGAATTGGCCAAAATGACGAATTTCGCATCGCTGCTCGCCAGTTCGCAGCCGAGCTCAGCAAAGAACGCGAACACCAGCGAAGCCCCTGAATTTCAAGAGCTTCGCCGGCACTCGCGATCATTGCCGCTCATCGCCTCACACGCCACCCGGCCAATTCACACGCAGGAGGTCACAGGTTCGAGTCCTGTCGCGCCCACCATTAAATCAATAGTCTTTCGATAACTCGTGCGCCGATTCGCTGGGTCATAATAATATGGTCCGTACTGAGTGGAGGGACCAACAGCATGTCGAAAAGAGGCTCGGCTAGGCTTTCCGTGGGATTGACCCTAGCCGTGGGAACAGCCGCGTTGTTTGCGCAGACCAAGCCGGCCGTCGTGTCGGGCCCAGTGGGCCCGAGCCCGTACAACGTGATCCGCTACTGGCACAAGCCCTTTTCCGAACCAGGTTTCGCGTTTGGCGGCAACTCTGGCGTCTGGGCCGAATCGCCCGACCGCATTTTCATCCTGCAGCGCGGCGAAACTCGCCTGCCCGATCCGCTTCCTGATAACTACGCCGGTTTCGCCGGCTCGCTTGGAATCAACGTGCTCAGCGCCACCGATCGCCGCGTCATGAAGAAGAACTTTTTGTACACGCTGGACGCCGATGGCAAAGTGCGCGAGCGCTGGTCGCAATGGGATTATCTCTTTGCCGATGCCAAGGGCCCTGGACCGCACCGCATTCGCATCAGCCCGTATGATCCGCAGCATCGTGTCTGGGTAGTCGACGAGACCTACGACATGATCTACGTTTTCTCCAACGACGGAAAAAAGCTGCTGAAGTCGCTGGGCGAAAAGGGCGTCGAGGGCACCGACGGCACCCATTTCGGCAAGCCTCAGGACGTGGCTTTTCTCCCGGATGGGCGAGTCCTGATCGCCGATGGTCTCGATAACCACCGCGTCATGATCCTGGACCGCGATCTGAAGTACATCGGCGAGTTCGGGGGCCACGGCACAGGACCCGGGCAGTTCAACGGCGTACATGCCATCGGCATCGGCCCGGAAGGCCGTGTCTTCGTGTTGGACCGCTCAGGCGGCCGCATCAACGTATTTCGGACAACGTCCGACCCGGCGAAGTTCGATTTTGTGGATGCCTTCACCGGCTTCTCGCTGCCGCTCGACATCATCGTCAATGACGACTGCATCTGGGTCACCGACCTCAGCCCGCTGCGCTTCAACAAGCTCGATTTCAAGGGCAACCACCTGTACACGTGGATGGTGCCGAGAGATTTGCCGGACGGCTACATCGAAGTGCACACCATCTCGGTGGATTCGAAGGGCAACCTGTACGGCGGCGACAATCAGTACGGCCGCACGCAGAAGTTCGTACCAAAGCCGGATGCGGATCCCAAGCTGCTCATCGGGCAGCCGTGGCACGCCAAGTGAGGATAGACTAAGACCTCTATGTCTCTTGGGCCGGGCACTCGTGTTGGATCTTACGAAGTGGTCGCGCTGCTAGGCGCCGGTGGCATGGGCGAAGTGTATCGCGCGCACGATTCGCGGCTCAATCGCGACGTAGCCATCAAGTGTCTGCCCGCGTTATTTGCCAACGATAGCAATCGTATGGCGCGCCTACAGCGAGAAGCGCAGGCTCTGGCGGCCCTCAGCCACCCCAACATCGCGGCGATCTACGGCCTGGAAGAATCGGGCGGCGTGCGCTCGCTGGTGATGGAACTGGTAGAAGGGCCGACGCTGGAGGAACGAATCTCGAGCGGCCCGATTCCGCTGGACGAAGCGCTCGCAATTGCGCGCCAGATCGCCGATGCGTTAGAAGCGGCGCACGAAAAGGGTATTGTCCATCGTGATCTCAAACCTGCCAACATCAAGTTCACGGCGGATGGAAAAGTAAAGGTGCTTGATTTCGGGCTAGCGAAAGCGCTCGACGCCGACGCCGCTTCGGGAAATCCAGCCAACTCACCGACGCTGACGCTCGAAGCAACCCGCGCAGGTGTAATTCTGGGCACCGCCGGTTATATGAGCCCCGAGCAGGCGCGCGGGAAAACGGTGGACAAACGCGCCGACATCTGGGCCTTCGGTGTGGTGCTGTTCGAGATGCTCACGGGCAAGAGCATGTTTGAGGGTGAGACTGTATCAGACGCCTTAGCCGCGGTGTTGCGCGCCGATATCGATTGGAGCCAATTGCCCGCCGGTACGCCGCCTAAGGTGCGCCGTCTTTTGGAGCGCTGCCTGGAGCGCGATCTTAAGCGCCGGTTGCGCGACATCGGGGATGCGTGGATCGAGATTGACGCGCCGGAAGCGCCGGCCGCCTCGTCACCGGTTGCGCCGGCACCGCCCGCGCGGCGAGGAATGTGGTGGCTGCCCTGGGCTGCGGCGGTAGTAATAGGCGGCGCGGGGTTGAGCTGGGGTTTGCTGCGTCGGCCGCGACCTGAACCGCGCCCGGTGGTGCGCTGGACCTATTCGCAAAAAAGCTACTTCGGAATTCCCATTCTCTCCCATGATGGCGCGCGCCTGGCCTTCACGGAACTCAAAGGTAAATACTCCTTATCTTTGCGAATGATGGACCAGCTGGAACCAAAACCAATATCCGGCACTGACAATCTCGTGCTTTCGGAGTTCTCTCCGGATGGTCAGTGGATCGCCGCGTTCTCGCTAGTGGAGCGGAAGCTCAAGAAGGTTCCGGCCACCGGAGGCACACCCATCACGCTGGCCGACGCAGCGGACCCTTCGGGCGTGACTTGGGGGGACGACGGCTCCCTCGTTTTCAGTGCCAACAAAGGTTTGATGCGCGTATCGAGCGCCGGCGGTACTCCGCAAACGCTGCTCACGCCTGATGCGAAGAAAGGCGAAGTCGGATATCACACGCCTCATATTCTGCCGGGCGATCGAGCCATAGTCTTCACGATCGCAGGGGCGTCCTCGAATCAAATTGCAGTGCTGGATCTGAAGAAGGCGAGCTATCACGTGGTAGTGACTGACGGCCTGGATGGGAGGTACGCTCCGACCGGTCACCTGGTGTACATTCGCGGAGGGACCCTGTTCGCGGCACCCTTCGATGCACACCGTCTGACGGTAACTGGCCCCGAGGCCCCCGTGATTGAGGCAGTGAGCACGACTGGGCCGCATTCGGAATTCGGAGAATACTCTTTTTCAGATACCGGGCTGCTGACCTACATGCAGGCCTTCGGCCGGGGCGATGAAACCGTGCTGGAATGGTTGGATCAGCAAGGTCACGTGCAACCAGTTTCCGATGCCCAATTATGGGGCACTGGACGCTTGTCGCCGGACGGCCGCCGCGTGGTTAACGCGATTCACTCCGGATCAGGCGCCGTGAGCGCCGGAGATATCTGGACGTTCGAGCTGGAGCGGCGTATCAGGCAGCGCTTGACGTTTGAAGGCCAGAGCTCGAACCCCATCTGGACGCCGGACGGGCGGCGCATTACGTTCGGCTCCACGCTGGCGGGAAAATCGGGAATTTATTCGGTCATGGCGGATGGCAGCGCCAAGCCGGAGTTGTTGCTAGCTACGGATTCGCCGCCGACGCCGGACTCGTGGTCGCTGGATGGGAAGACATTGCTCTACGCGCAAGCCGACGGCGGCAAACCCTCGCGCCTGTGGGTTCTTCGGGTGTCCGGCGGAGCCACGAAGCCAATTCCGCTTCACGATACCCAGGGCAGCGAGAGCGATGGCCAGATCTCGCCGGACGGCAAATGGGTAGCCTACGTGTCGACGGAGTCCGGACAAGGTGAGATCTATATTCAACCGTTCCCCGGACCCGGGGGCAAAGAGCGCATTTCGACCGAAGGCGGAGATTCAGTGCGCTGGTCGCATAACGGCCGGGAGCTGTTCTATCTGACCAGAGCTCCTGATCGAGCTCTAATGTCCGTCGACATCCAGACCACGCCGGCGTTGCACATTGGTGAGCCGCGCGAAATTGCCAAGCGGCTCTTCGGTACCACTTGGGACCCGGCGCCCGACGGAAAGCGTTTCCTTGTGGAGGAGGCGCCGGGCTCGCAGCAGGATAGCCGGGTAATGGTAGGAGTCAGCGATTGGTTCGAGGAACTGCGCCAGCGAGTGCCGCTCAAACGCTGACGCTCGCGGCGGGCCGATCTGCGATTCCGCCGCATACTTTCGGGCTAGTACAAATTCAAATTTCTTGAGGCGAGGACTGGTACGCCTTGTACCCGGGCTATGCGGCTAGAGGTAGGCATCGCATATCGAACCAGTACCCACGAAGGATTCGCGCTCGCCGCGCGGGGCGATATCTTCCTGGTGGAGGAACAAGGGTATGCCGAAACATTGCCCCGAATGCAGCACCGTCACCGACGACGATATCGGCTATTGCCCGGCGTGCGCCTGCCAGTTGAAGCATGATCCGGACGCCGTGCGTCCGCTTCGCCTTTGGCAATACGCCGCGGTGGCCGCCGCGATTGGAAGCTTGGCAGCCAGCGCTTTGCACTTCTTGCGCTAGGAAGTCTTGATCCGAGGGCGCCCTGCGGTTGCATCGCCGCTCTCGGCCTTCTCGCTTGACAAGCTTCGCCGCGCCCATCATACTTGTGCCAAAACCGTTTTGAAATCCATAATCTCTTCGCTCGTTCTGTCCGCGACGTTCGCCTTGGGTCAAACGCAGTCGAGCTTCATCAAACAAGACCTCATGATTCCCGCGCGCGATGGCGTGAAATTGCATACCCTGGTTTTCACGCCGCGCAAGGCCGCCGGCCCGCTTCCCATTCTGTTTGAACGCACTCCCTATGGCGCGCTCAGCGAGGAGAAAGCACTGATGGCGCGCTACGGTCACCTGATTTCCGACGGCTATATTTTCGCCTTCCAGGACATTCGCGGCCGCTTTGGCTCGGAAGGAACATTCGTCATGCAGCGGCCGGTTCGCGATAGGAAAGATCCGCACGCAGTGGACGAAAGCACGGACGCCTACGACAGCATCGAGTGGATGCTCCACAATGTCGCAGGCAACAACGGCCGCGCCGGCATGCTCGGAATCTCTTACGGCGGCTGGTTGGTTACCATGGCGTTGCTCGATCCGCACCCCGCGCTCAAAGCCGCTTCTGAACAGGCCTCACCCGCCGACATGTTTCTGGGTGACGACTTCCATCACAATGGCGCGTTTCGCCTGAGTTACGGATTTGAGTATGCCGCGGAATTGGAGACCACTAAGGAAGCCAATACTTATTTTTCGTTCGATCGCGCCGACACGTTCCAGTGGTATCTGGGCCTGGGCGCGCTGTCGAATGCCAATGAGAAATATTTCCACGCCAAGCTGCCAACCTGGAACGATTTCGTGCAGCATCCCAACTACGACGCCTTCTGGCGGAAACAAGCCTTCGCGCCTTACATCGGTGCGCCGAAAGTTCCCAACCTGAACGTGGGCGGGTGGTGGGATCAGGAAGATTTCTACGGGCCCGTCAAGATCTATGACCTGTTCGAGAAGAACGATCCGAATCACTTGAACTATCTCGTGCTGGGACCGTGGAATCACGGGGGTTGGGCCAGAGCGGACGGGAGCAAACTGGGCGAGATTCCATTCGACAGCAATACCAGCAAGTATTTCCGGACGGAGATCGAAGCCCCCTGGTTCGCCTATTGGCTGCACGACCGAGGCGCGCGCGATATTCCCGAGGCACGCGTGTTTGAGAGCGGCGCGAATCGCTGGGAGCATTATGATTCCTGGCCGCCGCATTCAGCCAAAGAGACTAGTTTATATTTTCAGCCCAATGGCCGGTTGTCTTTCGATCCGCCCGCGGGCGATGGCGAAGAATTCGACAGCTACATTTCCGATCCCGCGCATCCGGTTCCTTATCGTCACCGGCCCATCAGCCCGACTTATCCGGGCGCCGGCTGGCCAACCTGGCTGGTAGAGGATCAGCGCTTCGTCGAGAACCGTCCGGACGTGCTGGCCTGGGAAACCGAGCCGCTCAACGAGAATTTGAAAATCGCCGGCGATATCGTGGCTCAGCTTTTCGCCTCCACCAGCGGCTCGGACAGCGATTGGGTGGTGAAGCTGATCGACGTCTATCCGGAGAGTTATCCCGAAGCGCCCAACCTGGCGGGCTACGAGCTCATGCTGGCGGATGAGATTCTGCGCGGGCGTTTCCGCGAGAGCTTCGAACATCCCGCGCCGGTTAAGCCGGGCGAAGTGACGCGCTACCGCATCGATCTTCATACCAACGACCACGCATTCTTGAAAGGGCACCGGATTATGGTGCAGGTGCAGAGCAGCTGGTTTCCCCTATACGATCGCAACCCGCAAAAGTATGTAGAGAACATTTTTCTGGCCAAGCGTTCGGATTATCAAAAAGCGGAACAGCGGGTGTTCCGGTCGAAAAGTTATCCGTCGCACGTCGTCTTGCCGGTTGTGCCATGAAGCGGGGCGCCCAGTGGCCGGCCGTTGCTACATCATGACGGCCTGGGTTCCATTGCTGGTAGGCGCGGGGGGCGCAGCACTGGCGGGAGCGGGTGTGCTGGCGTACGCCGTGCGTTCACCTTCCTCGACGCTGCTGGCGCCCTCGGCCCATCGAGGCACGCGCACGCGCCGGGCGATCGCCCTCACCTTCGACGACGGACCCAGCGAATCGACACCGGAGTTGCTCGCTATCCTGGCGCATTACCGCGTCTCGGCGACCTTCTTTCAGTGTGGCGCGAACGTCCGCCGTCTTCCAGAAGTGGCGCGCGCAGTTGCGGCCGCCGGTCATGAGATCGGCAATCACACCGACACGCATCCCGGTCTGGATTTCAAGCCGCGAGAATTCATCCGGCGTGAACTGAACCAGGCGCAGGAAACCATCGAGCGAGTCACCGGCCTGCGGCCACGGTACTTCCGCGCTCCATACGGCATCCGATGGTTCGGCCTCCGCCAAGTGCAGCGCGAGCTTGGCCTGATGGGCGTCATGTGGACTACCATCGCGTTAGACTGGAAGTGGACCAGCGAGCGCATCGTTCCACGGCTTCTGAATGGCGCGCAAAATGGCGCCATCTTATGCCTGCATGACGGACGCAGAGTCCAGTCCAATCCCGATATCCGGGCCACGCTCGAAAGTGTGCGCGAAGTTCTGCCAAAATTGATGGAGCAAGGTTTTCATTTCGAAAAGGTGACCGACATCTTATGTCCAACGAAGAGCTGACCGAGCGGGTCAGGGGAATCATTGCGTCCACCCAGCACCTTCCTCGGGAGAAGGTAACGGCCGACAGCACGTTCCAAGAGTTGGGGATCGATTCGCTGGACGGGATCAACATCCTTTTCGCGGTGGAGAGCGAGTTCAACGTCAACATTCCGGACGAGGCGGCGCAAAGCATTCGCTCGGTGCGCGACGTGGTGGAAGGAATCGCCAAGCTGCTCGATCAAGGCGAGGGAGGCCAGGCCGCGGTCCAAGCCTGACCGAATGGCTTCAGGCCGAATGCCGCCGCCATGACCAACCGCGTAGTCGTCACCGGCCTGGGTGTCATTTCGGCGCTGGGGCACAATGGCTGCGAATTCTGGCAAGCGCTGTCCGAGGGACGCTCCGGAATCGCGCCGCTGGAGGCGGTGGATCGTACTCTGCTGCGATTTCAGAATGCCGCTGAAGTGCGGCATTACGACGCCGCGCGCTATTTCGACGAAAAAGAAATCGGCCTGCTCGACCGCTTTGCTCAATTCGCCGCAATTGCCGCGCGCGAAGCCATCGCCGACGCCCGAATCGAGTGGACCGGCGAGCTGCGCCAGAACACCGCCATCGTCACCGGCAGTTGCGTGGGCGGGCAGACTACCGAGGACGAAGGCTTCGTGAATCTGTATCGCAAGAACATCCCGCGCGTGAATCCACTCACGATTCCGCGCACCATGGAGAACGCAGGCGCGAGCCGAATATCGCTGGAGACGGGCGTCACCGGCCCCACTTACACCATCTCGACGGCCTGCTCATCGTCCAATCACGCCATCGGCCAGGCTTTTTGGCTGGTGCGGAACGGCGCGGCCAGGATGGCGCTGGCCGGGGGAAGCGAGGCGGTTTTCAGTTTGGGTTTTCTCAAGGCCTGGGAGGCCATGCGCGTGGTGTCACCCGATACCTGCCGCCCGTTCTCGCGTGACCGGCGAGGCCTGATTCTGGGAGAAGGCGGCGCCATGCTGGTGCTGGAGCCGCTCGATACGGCGCGAGCTCGCGGGGCGAAAATCTACGGCGAGATTGCCGGCTTCGGAATGTCCTCGGATGCGTTTCATGTCACCCAACCCTCCGCCGATGGTGCGGCGCAAGCGATGCGAGCCGCGCTGGCGGACGCGAGCCTGGCGCTGGAACAGATCGGCTACATCAATGCGCACGGAACCGCCACGCCCGCCAACGATGCCACCGAGACCGCGGCGATACGCAAAGTGTTCGGCGCGCACGCCGCGCGACTTGCGGTCAGCTCCACCAAATCCATGCACGGCCATGCGCTGGGTGCGGCCGGAGCGCTGGAGGCTGTGGCCACGCTGCTGGCGCTGGACCGATCCATTCTTCCGCCTACCGCCAACTTCAACGAGGCGGATCCGGCTTGCGATCTGGACGTGATCCCGAACCAGGCACGCCGTGTCGAGATCGAATGCGCTCTGTCCAATTCGTTCGCCTTCGGCGGACTCAACGCCGTGCTCGCTTTTCGGCGCGTGAAGGGGTGAAGCTTACGCAGTTACGGCCAGCGTATGGCCAGCCTGATGCTCTGCTAATTTCCGCCAGGCTTCGTTTACGATTGTCTCGACGGAGACCAGCACGGCGTCGAGCGCCGGCGCGAGATGGGGACATTCCCGCAGCAGGCACTGGCGTGCCGCTCTGAGATCCACATACCGCTTGATGGCCTGCTGTCGGTTCGCTTCGAGCCGGGCGCATTCTGAACACGCTATCGAATCATCTCCAGCAGATCCTAAGTGGCCGGTTTGCCGGATCCCGGTTGCGCGCCAGGACAAGCGCTCCACGAGCGGCGGCTTCCGGCGCGGTTCCAGGTCCACGGCACAGACTAGACAGATCGGAACGGCGCCGGAGTGGAGTTCGGTATCAGTTCCACAGTAGGTGCATTTCGCCATGCCGATCAGGAGAGCTTGCAGGCTAACATTCGTCAGCCGGGAGTCACAACTGGCAATACTGCCAGTGCCTCTAACACCGGCCGTCGCGAGGAACCGAAAGCGCCACCTAGTATCATGGTTATTGGCAGTATGGCCCCTCCATCGCCGGAAGGCCGGCTCCGAACACGCGTTTTCACACTGGTAACGATCCTGGTTTCGCTGGCGTGCCTGGGTTGGGCTTTGCACGGCGTGAGTTGGAGCGAGCTCTGGTATGAAATCCGCACGCTCGATTGGCGCTGGGTCGCCGTCGGCGTGGTCACGGAAGTTCTGGCCTATGTCATCCAAGGCTGGCGTTGGAGCCTCTTGCTGCAGCCAGTGGCGCCGGTCTCGGTTCCCAACACCTCCCGCGCGATTTTTGTCGGCTTGTTCGCCAATGAAGTCCTGCCGCTACGGGCCGGCGAACTGATCCGTTGTTTTCTCCTAAGCCGCTGGACTGAGATTCCCATTTCCGTGACGCTGGCCTCGGCGCTGATCGAGCGCATCTTCGATGGAATACTGCTCATGCTGGGCGTCTTTTTTTCGTTCCGCTACCTGAAACAGTTTCCTTTGAGCCACGGGCAGGCCCGAGCTCTGGGTATCGTGGCGGACAGCAGCTTGTTCCTCACGGTCGTCATCGTCATATGCGGCGCGGTGCTGGCGATTGCGATGTACTGGCGCGAGCAGGCTCTGGATGCGATTTTGGACGCGCGCATTTTCAGTTGGGCGCACGTGTTCATCGAAGACCTGCATCGGATCGGCCATTCCCGCTATCTGTACCTCTCGGCGCTGGTAAGCGTCCCTCACCTGCTGATGCAGATCGTGCCGATCTACGCGGTCATGCAAGCCTACGGATTGGATGAAAGTTCCTGGAAAGGGGCCGCGGCCCTGATGGTGCTGTTGCGGCTAGGCTCGGCGGCGCCTCAAGCGCCCGGAAATGTGGGATTGTTCCAGGTTTTGTCCACGCTGGGGTTGACGCTGTTCGGGGTGCAAGCCGCCATGGCGCGCCGCTTTGCTTTGATCCTGTGGGGCGTGGTGACCCTTCCCCTGGTGATTGTCGGCTTCATCGACGTAGTCGCTACGGGAGCCAAGATCGGCGAAATGCATCGCGAGGCGCAAGCCGAAATGCGCGCCCGTCAGGATGAGCTTTCCCGCACCTGACGATAAGGCGCAAGCTCGGGCGGCAATAGACGATCCCAGGCCGGTTAACAGGCCTCGAGAAGTTCGCGCGGCGTTTCGGAGTCCGGCGGGATCCACTGCGCGCTTTTGTTTCGTCGCTTGTTATCGAACATGCGGCGATCCGCGGCCGCGAGCAGATCTTCGACGGTGCGGCCATCGTCGCCGAATTGCGCTTGGCCCACGCTGAGGCCGATTACAAGTTCCTCGCGGAGCCCCGCGGCGGCGCGCTGGGTGGCGCGCTGGATCTCCTCTTGCCGCATTTCCAGCGACTCCCCGGACAAGCCCGGCAGCACGATCACGAATTCATCGCCGCCCATCCGGGCCACATAATCGTATTCGCGGCAGCTTTCCTTCAAAGTGGCCGCCACCAGACAGAGCAGCCGGTTTCCCGTGAGATGACCGAAGCGGTCGTTGACTTCCTTGAAACCGTCCAGGTCGCAGACTAATATTGACAAGACTTCCGAAGTGCGCTCGCAGCGTGAGATCTCACTATCCAGGTGTACGAACAGGGAGCGTGTGTTGGGTAGTCCGGTCAAATAATCTGTCGTCGCCGAAGCGCGGGCCTGACGATACATCAAGGAATTTTGCAGCGCCACAGCCAGCTTGGCGGTTATAGCCTGCACGATCCGCAATTGATCGCGGCTGAAGGCATTGGGCTCGGCGCGGTACAACGTCAGGACACCCACCACGCCCGCGCAATCTTCCAGAGGGGCCGAGAGAGCCGAGCAAAGCCGGCTGAATTTGGAAGGATCGTTCAAGTGTCCAGGTTCAACCGAGGGGTTGCCGTTGACGATAGGTTTGCGATTGTCGGCCACCCATCCGGACAATCCTTGGCCCAACGGAATCTCCAGCGAAGAAAACAGCGTGCGATCCTCGCCTGCGACATACTCGGGGATCAGCTTTTCGTTTTTGAGGACGTAAATAGAAAACGTGTCGAATGTACCAGCTGTTTAAGCCGCATGGCCAGGACGGAGAGCGTTTCCGGGAGACTCAGCGAGTTGCCGAGATCGAGCGCCATTTCAAATAGAGTCTGGACTTCCTGGCGCGCCGCGGCGATGGAGCTTAAGAAATTTCCCGGCGCCGGCGATACATTCAGGGCTTTGTCCGGTGCAGCGATCGCGGTGGCCTCTTCGAATCCGGCGTCAGGAGCCGCGCCCCGCTCCACGTTGACGTCAGTGGAAAGCGTTATTATCTCGGGCATCGGAGCGCTCCGCGCCAAAGCCTCCAGCTCGATGTAGCGGCGTTGCAAGACGTTCACAACTTGCGGATCGAAACTGATGCCGGACTGCTCCGCCAGCATTGCCATGGCCTTGTCCAACGGGTAGGCTCGGCGGTACTGCCGGTCGCTGGCGAGCGCGTCCAGAAAATCCATGGGCCGTCGCCGGCGTATTTTGAGCTGAGCGGTACTTCCATGGCCGCACCCATCGTGAGTGGCGCCGCTGCACTGCTCATCCAGCAGGATCCGACTTTGACTCCCGATCAAGTAAAAGCGCGGCTGATGCTAACCGCGACCAAACTGCCGCAGGTGACCACCACGGCAACGGATCCGGTGACTGGCATTACCTACGTCAGCGAGAACGATGTGTTCACAGTTGGCGCGGGGTATCTCAACGTTGAAGCGGCATTGAACAACAGCACCAAAGCCACTCTGCCAGCCACGTCTCCTGCGGCCACGTTCGATTCTAAGACCCAGACCGTAACGATGGTGACCGGGACCGGCGCCATCTGGGGTACGGGAGCGATTTGGGGTACGGGTGCCATTTGGGGCACGGGTGCGATCTGGGGCACCGGCGCGATTTGGGGCACCGGCGCGATTTGGGGTACCAACGACGTGCATAGCGACTCTCTGAGAATCGCGATTGATGGCGAAAACTAAGAGGAATGAGACGATGACTCCCATGCTGACCAAACTTCCTCAACGCGCTAGGCGGCTCGTCCTCTGGGTCTCTGCCATAGCATCGATAGTGCTTGCCTCGGCTTTGTTTCAGTGGCGCGGCGACGATGCTCTGAAATTGACGATTTGGATTGCGCTGGCCGCAGTAGCCGGAACCGCTAAGGTGCGCTTTCCAGGGGTCGAGACTTCCTATTCTTTCGGATACATCGTGGTGCTGGCCGCCATGGGGATGCTCAGCTTCCCGGAAGCAGTGCTGGTATCCCTGGTTACGGCGCTGGTTCAGTGTTATTGGCGTGCATCCAAACGGCCCAGCATGGTACAGGTTCTTTTCAACCTGTTCAACTACGCGATCAGCGGCGCGGTCTCATGGCAGGCCTTCCACGGACTAGCCCAGATTGCCCCAGATCTTAGTATGCCGGCGCGCTTCGCGTTCGGCTCCGGTATTTTCTTTTTGCTGAACACGGGTCTGGTGTCCTGGATTCTGGCGCTTCTGACCGGACGAAAGTTCATCGAGGTCTGGGAGAATTCCCACTTGCTCATCTTCCCGTACTGTGTGCTTGGGTCGGCGTGCGCGGCTGTGCTGACCCAACACAACGGAGCAGCTGCGTGGTTATTGCTGGCCTTGCTGCCGTTACTCGGGATTCTGTACGGCTCCATGCGAATCTGGGCTCGCAGAGCCAGTGCCTCAGCAGGTGTCGAGAAGCCTGCTTAGTGCGTCATGGAGTAGATGATGTAATTGACTCCGATGCGGATGGCGAGGCCGGAGAATCGCTCCGGGTAGCGAGGGTCGTCGGCCCATTCCCAGGCATCGCCGAGATCGGAGTTGTAAGAGATGGCCACCATGATGCGGCCCTTGTCGTCGTAAATGCCGCGCCAGTGGGCTCCCACACCGCCGTCGCCTGGATTCTTAGCTCCCACTCCCAGATGTTCCGCGCCGGGTACCTGGAAGCGGTCGTCGACATCGAAGACGGTATGAAAAATGGGGTCGTCGTCGGGAATGTCGACGATGGGCCGGTCAGGGAAAACGAAATGGATCCGCTTGAGGAACATTTGATATTCGTAGTTCCCGTGAAAATCGTCGGCCATAAAGAAGCCGCCGCGCAGCAGATAATCTCGCAGAATTTTGCCCTGCGCCTCGGTCAGGCCCCATTCGCCGACCTGGACCGCGTAGAGCCACGGCCAGTGGAAGACGTCATCGCCGTCCTCTAGATTCACGGGTTGCTCCACCGAGCGGACGTCCAGGCGGGTTAGGCGGCGCACGGCTTGGGAGAAGTGCCGGTCGGCGCGCGGATAATCCTGGGTCCACAGTGAAAGCCCCTGGCGCCAGTCGCCGTCGAAGCGTCCGCGGTAGCCGTCGTTGGGGCCGGGCGGGTACATCAGGCGGGCGAAAGCCCACTCGGAGCTTTGCTGCCAATCCGGCGTCAGCTCGAAGCGATAATACTCGACTCCGGCATACTGGCGGAACGGCCGCTGGAACGCGTACAGGATGCTGAGACATCCGAGCCCGCAACCGGTAATGAGCAATTTGGCGCGCCAGCTCATGGATGGGCCTTCTTCCCGCAGAATACCATCTGCGACGTAAGCGCTCGCGCACGGCTCAACAAACTCCCAGTCTCTCCGAAGAGAAGACTAGGTTGATTGTGAAGCCGCTGCGGACTATAGCCGAGCCGGGAGTAGTGTGTAGAACGGCCGTGTTCACAGTAGCCGCGACGGGTCTGCGGCCTGCAAGGGATATGGGCGTGCGGCCATGATTTCGCTGAAGAGTTATCTTTCCAGGGACGGGCGAGAATCCGAAAATGCATACCTGCACATCATTGATCTGATGTTGCAGGGCCTGGTTGCGCATGCGGTCCAAGGCGAGTCGTCTGACTATGAACGCTTTCGCGCCGGTGTCGACCGTTTTACCAAGACTCTGACCGCAAACGTCAAGCCGGCCGATCTAGTGGCGACGGCGGGAGAACTGGTGCGGACTTGGGAAGAGTACGACCGCTCGACGACGGCGTTTATCCAACGGGAAAACTGCGAACTGCACAACATGGTTTCGATGCTGACCCAAACCATTATCAAAGTGGGGGCCAACGACGATACCTCGGCCGCCAAGCTGCGGGAAATCGAAAAGGGGTTGGAGCAGGCGAAGATATTCAAAGATGTGCAGCTCCTCAAAACGCGCTTGAGCGAATGCCTGGAGACGGTCCGGGAGGAATTGGCGCGGCAAAAGGCCGACAGCCAGAACGCCATGGCCGCCCTGGAGCAAGAACTGGAACGTTCCTGTCAGCGGGCCGATATGCTTGCACAACAGAAGCAGCGGGACCCGGTGACAGGGCTGCTCAGCAGGAACGAGGCGGAAAAAGCAATCCAGGCGACGGTTGGTTCTCCGGAAGGAAAATTCGTGATGGTGGCGGTAGTCAGCCGGGTTCTTTCGATCAACGAGCGTTTCGGCTACGCGGTTGGAGACCACGTTTTGTCCACTTGCGCGCGACACTATCGAGCCGGTCTCTCGGCCTCTGACGAGCTTTATCGCTGGCGGGGACCCGCTTTCCTCGGAATCCTGTCGCGGCACGCACGAATCGATCAGGTGCGCGGCGAAATCCGGCAGTTTGCCAGCGCCAAGTTGGAGGATGCCGTGGACTTGGGCGACCGCGTGGTGCTCATCCCGGTCTCCAGCAACTGGTCGGTGATGCCGTTTACGGCACCGCCAGAATCGCTTTTGAAGAAAGTGGCAGCCTTCACGGCGGCTCAAGTTTCTAGAGATTATGTCTAACCTTTACGCGCGAAATCAATGCGAGGCCTGCCAGTTTCCGCAGCGGCCGGACGATCAGGTTGTCGCACATCTGCTGGAGCGGATCTCGGAGCTCGAGGAGGAGAACGACAATCTCCGAAAGCTGGAGGAGACCCTCCGCAGAAACAGCTACCTGTTCGATATGCTGCTGCGAGGAAGCCGCGAGGCGATCCTGCTGCTAAACCCGGAGTTGACTATTCTGCGGTTGGTTCATTCCACGCTCGGCTACTCGGCGAGGGATTTGTTAGGACAGCCAGTGCTGGCATTCATCCATCCAGACGACGCGCACCTGCTTGAAGCTTGTTGCTCGGACCTGCTGAAAAGCCGCGCCGCGGCCCGCACCATCGAGATGCGAGGACTGGGCGCCGATGGGAGCTGGGTCTGGCTGGAAGGATATGTCACCGACATGCTTGACGACCCGAACGTGCAAGCCATTGTCCTAAACTTGCGGCGGATCGGCGAATCGCGCCAACGCATAGCGCCACCAGCGCGGTAGCGCCGCGTCACCCCAGCCAGCCTTCCGTTGTGAGCCGCCGCCAAAGGTGCTATTGGTAGCGTATGCATCGGATTCTTCTGGTTTCACTCGGCTTGGCGCTGTCGGGTAGTTTGGGACCGCATTTAGCTGCTCAACAAGCGAGCGATTGGACGGAGCCATTCCCGCCTCATCGCGTCATCGGCAACGTGTACTACGTCGGATCGCGCGGGTTGGCATCCTACCTGATCACTACGCCCCAGGGCTCCATTCTGGTGAACAGCAGCCTGGAAGCCTCCGTGCCGCTGATCCGCGCCAGCATCGAGAAGCTGGGTTTCAAGTTCAGCGACGTGAAGATCCTGCTCATCAGCCACGCCCATTACGACCATTGCGCGGGCAGCTTTCAGATCAAGGAATTGACCGGCGCGAAATATATGGTGATGGATGCCGATGTGCCGGAGATCGAAAACGGCGGCCAAGGCAATTTTCAGTATGGCCGGATGCCGAACATGCAGTACAAGCCGGTGAAGGTAGATCGCGTGCTGCATGATGGGGACGAGGTCAAGCTGGGAGGCGTAGTCATGGTTGCTCATTTAACGCCCGGACATACCAAAGGCTGCACTACCTGGACGATGAAAGTGCGGGATGGCGGGAAAACCTATGACGTAGTGATTGTCGGCAGCCCCAACGTCAACCCCGGCTACAAACTGGTGAACAATGCGCTGTATCCGCAGATCGCAAGCGACTACGAAAAGATGTTTCGCGTGTTGAAAGCGCTTCCCTGCGACGTCTTCCTGGGCGCCCACGGAAACTACTACGGCATGGAAGCGAAATATGCGAAGCTCGCCGAGGGCGGAGCTAATCCGTTTATCGATCCCCAAGGTTATCGCGCTTATGTCGACGAGCGCGAGCGGACATTTCGGACTGAATTGGCGAAACAGACCGCCGCTGCCGGGAAGTGAGACGCGGCGCGGCTACTCGGGGCCGATCGAGTCCAACATCCGGGAAAACGCGCTCTGATTTTGAGCCACGGTTTTCGCGGGCCCGGTGAACTTAAAGAACACCGAACCTTGCGATCCCTCGACGATCGCGCCCAACAGCCGGTAACCAGGCATGGGTTTACCTGGCTGTCCCATCGGCCCACCCATGCCGGTATAGGCGCCAGAGACATCCACAGTGGTGATCTTGAGGCCGTGCACGGACCGGTTTTCCACCTTGGCTGCGGATTTTGAAGATTTACCGTCGGCTTCGAAGAATTGGCCGATCCAGCGATCCAAATTCGCCTGCACGCTGCCGCCTTGGCCAGGGCCGAAGTAGTATACGCCGCACTCGCCGTTTTCGGAGTCAGCGGCCGCATGGGGGATGCTGTAGGTGGCCAATCGCATGGGGCGCTGCGCCTCGGACTTCCAATTGGCGGGTGGAGTCCAGCGCAGGCCGGCGCCGGAGTCCGCAAAGAGTGCCGCAGCCAGAAGGAAGATCGCAGTTCGCCGTAGCATCAGATCCAGTATGGCACCGCGCTCAATTGGGCGTGCCCGGGGGAGGCCGGCCGACGTATCATTAAATCTATGCGGCTCTGTTTGCTGGTAGGGGCGGTGTGCATGATTGGGTGTTCGTCTACATCGGCGGACAAGCAGACCAAAGCGGCAAATACTGCTCCGCCGGCTCATATTATGGCCACCAATAGCTCCAATCCCTTGGCGAAATGGGTGGAGCTGGTTGGATTTCGCATCAACGAGAAGAGTCCCGGGAAGCTGGTAGTCGAGTTCGCGGTGGTGAACCATTCCGAGGCCGACCTCGGGGACTTGAAGTTGAAGGTCAACGTGACCACCACCGCGGCCAAGCCGGGCGAGCCGCCACTCTTCAGCTTTCCCGCGCAGGTTTCCTCGCTGGGGCCTTCGGAAATGAAGAACGTGACCGTGGATGTCACTACGAAATTGCGGGCCTATGAGTTGCCGGATTGGCAGTTTCTGATTGCTAATTTCGAAATTACCGAGCCAAAGTAAGCTGGCGAGCGGTTGTCGGGGGTGTTGCCGGGTGTCGCAGTGGTTGTGGCGGAACTAATCTTTTCGAACGGGGTTCGCGGCTGGAAATCAGTGCTTATCCAAATGGCAGTGGACCTGCTATGATCGTAACGCCCGCGCCGCGCCGCATCAGGCGTATTGTATTTCCATTGTTGTATCAATCCAAGCGATGTTAAGGAGCTTCCGTGGTTTTTGAAAAATTTTCCTGTGCGCATATTGGCGCTGTAGCTATTCTGCTTTCATGCGGTTCGGCATTGAGCGCCGCGCCCCGGCTCAGCCTCGACCAGACTTCTTTTGTTCTTTCGGTGGCGCCAGGATCCAACGGTCCAACCCAAACGGTGGATGCTCAGAACGTGGGCACTGGATCGCTGACTCTCAGCGCCTCTTCTTCTGTGCCCTGGCTGGTTCCCACGGTGGGGAAATTTGGTCTGTGCGGGATTACTGGCCAAGGCTCGTGCATCCCGATCCAGATCGCGATCCAGTCCTCCTCGCTTACGGCGGGTACTTACACGGGAACCGTCACGGTTTCAGATCCAAACGCGGTGGACTCGCCGCAGAACGTCGTAGTGGTCCTGTCGGTGGGCTCCCCGGCGCCCAGTAAACTCGAGTTCTATCTGGCTCCGGGAACGTCCACGACGACCACTTTCACTACCTATCGGCAAGCCAACATAGGGCTGACCAATGCGCCCTGGCTATCGGTTGCCGTGAATGGGTCGGGCAGCTTCGCTTTCAACGTGCCATACAAAGCCACTGCGACCACGGGCGTTTCCATGGCGGCGCAAGATTACAATGGAACGCTGACGCTGAGCGCCTCTATTTATGCGCCCGACAACAAACAGATTCCGGTAGTGCTGCATGTAACCACTCAGCCGATTCTTCAGGCCAGCCCCAGCTCGCTACAGATCCGGATTGCGACGGGGGCCAACAAGCAGACTTCGACCAATGGGGCGCTGCAATATATTTCCACCTCCAACACTGGTCAAGGCTCGCTCAGCATTTCGGGTGTGAGCGCCACAACTGTCTCGGGCGGGAGTTGGCTGGGGGCGTCGACGGTATCGGGGTATCCTTCTTTGGTCGCTGTCTCAGCCGATCCGACGGGGTTGTCGGCCGGGGTCTATCAGGGCACGGTTACCATCTCCAGCAATGCCGCTAACAGCAGTTTTCAGGTTCCAGTGCAGCTTACGGTGGAAGCGCAGACGCCTCCGATCGCCTTCCCGGGCGGCGTGGTAAATAATGGCACCTTTGTTGGCAGCGAGCCTCTGGCGCTGGGCGACATTGCCGCGGTATTCGGAGATCAATTCACTTATGGAGACCCGCAGGGGGCGTCCACTTTGCCGCTTGGCACCAGCTTAGGAAACACGGAAGTGCTGGTGAACGGAAAACCGGCTCCGGTTTACTATGTGGCTGCTGGCCAGATCAATTTCCAGGTTCCATTTGAGGCTGCTACCGGCGACGGAACCATTCAGGTGGTTCGAAACGGCACGAACGGCAATCTGATTTACGTGAACATCCAGAGCGCGCAGCCGCGATTTCTGCTGCTCGGCGGCGGCTATGTGATCATGACTACGCCGGCCGGCGCGTTGACGGGGATTTCGAGCAATCCCGCGAAGGCTGGCGATACCGTGGTCATCTACGTGATCGGACTCGGGCCAACGTCGCCTAGTGTTGCATCGGGTACGGCCTCGCCCAATCCGGCGGCGACGGTGCCGCAAACGCAGGTTTGCTTTGGACAGCACAGCCAGGTGACTCAACCGGTGTGCTCGGTAGCCGGCTTTGCGGGATTGACACCTGGATTGGTAGGACTGTACCAAATCAACTTGACGATTCCGTCCGGCCTGCCCAAAGGCAATGTGCCGATCTTCTTCACCGTGGCCGGGCAGGCCAGCGACCAGGAACTGATCGCGTTGCAATGACGGATCGGCTGTACTATCAGGACAGCTATCTGACGGAATTCCGGGCTTGCGTCGTGGACGCGGGCCCGGACCAACAACGCATATATCTTGACCGGACGGCGTTTTATCCGGCCTCTGGAGGCCAGCCGTTCGATACCGGCCAGCTTGGCGGCGTGGACGTCATCGACGTAGTTGATGAAGATGGCCGCATCGCGCATGTGCTGAGCGCCCCGCTAGCCGCGCGTGAAGTAGCCGGCGTGATCGACTGGCGCCGGCGTTTCGATCATATGCAGCAACACACCGGCCAGCATCTGCTGTCGGCCGTGCTGCTGGAACTGTTCGATGCGCCCACGGTCAGCTTCCACCTGGGCGCCGATACCAGCACCATCGATGTCGGCCGGGTGCTCGACGCCGGCCAGATCCGCGCAGCCGAGCGGCGCTCGAACGAAATCGTTTTTGAAAATCGTGCGGTCAGCGTGAGTTACCGCCAGTCATCGGAAGACCTTGGCCTTCGCAAACCAACCGAGCGCGAAGGCGAGATCCGCATTATTTCGATTCAGGATCTGGACCGCAGTGCCTGCGGCGGCACGCATGTTCGCGCCACCGGCGAAATCGGCCCGATTCTGATCCGCAAGCTCGACCGTATCCGCGGGAACCTCAGAATTGAATTTCTGTGCGGCCTGCGCGCGGTGGAGCGCGCCCGCTCCGACTTCGAAGCGCTTTCCACAGTGGCGCGTTCCTTCTCCTCGCCGCTTGACGACGCGCCCTCGCTGGTTGAGGGGCAGCGCGAAAGGCTGCTCGAAGCGGAGCGGGCGCATCGCCGCATCGCGGCCGAACTCGCCCAAGCTCGGGGCCGGGAGTTGTACACGAACACGGCCGCATCGCCCGATGGCATCCGCCGGATCGAGCGTCGCGTCGCCACGCTGTCGGACGATCTTCGCGTGGAAGCGCAGAGTTTTACATCCGGAGCGAAGGCGGTTTTCCTGGCGATTGGCGACGATCCTCCGGCGCTCATGCTGGCCGCTTCCGCCGATAGCGGCATACATGCGGGGAATCTGCTCAAGAGCGCCTTGACAACCGCCGGAGGGCGCGGGGGCGGCAGTGCGACTATGGCGCAGGGCAGCGTGCCTTCCAAAGGATTGCTCGATGAAGTGGCATACACGCTGGCGGCCGGCGTGGGACTTAAAGTTCAAGACGCGTGAAGCGGCGCAATCGAGACCAATATCAGGCCGGCCACAAACAAAGCCAGCATGACCGCTAGCAGCGCCTTTACACCGGCGCGGGCTCCTCGAAACTCCCTCCATACCAGCAGACCCCAGAGCGCACTGATCAGCGTTGCGCCTTGTCCCATCGCGTAACTGATCGCGGGTCCAACTTGAACCGATTTCGGCGCGCTGGCCGCGGCGAAGTTCGCAATGGCTCCGGTGCACCACACCAGGCCGCCCACGATGCCAAGCACATGCTGCTTCCCTGCGCCGCGCAAGTACGTCGACATAGGCAGCGGCTTGCCTTCAATCGGACGGCGCAGAAAATACATATTAAAGATGAAGGTGGAAACGAACACCGCGACGCTAAACAGAAACGCCACCGCGTATGGTCCCAAGCCGCCGGCTTCCACTCCGCGCCCTTTGCTCATCTCAACTAATGGATAAAACGATCCCATCAGCAGCCCGCTGGCCAAGCTTAGAAAAATTCCTTTAGCACCGCTGCTGGTGGTTTTGGCTGCGCGGGATTCCTGATTCCTGGCATGCGCTGTGTACGCCAGGGCGTCGGCGATAATGGCGGCCACCACCAGCGCGACGCCCGAAGCGAGCAGAATGGGGTTGCCTTGCGGATTGAGAGAATAATTCCAAATCACGCCCACCACCAGCGCCAATCCGATTCCCACCGGAAACGCGACCGCCAGGCCAGCCACCGAAATCGCCGCTACCAGAAGCATGTTGGCCAGATTGAAGACCGTGCCCGCCGCCAGCGCATAGGCCATGTTGCGTTTGCCGGCGAACGACAGGTTGTCGGCAAAGGGCAGATCCGCGCCGAGCGATCCGAAGGTGTAAGCCGCCACAATCGAAGCCAGCAACACACCGGCCGCGTAGTCATAGTAAAAGACTTCAAAACGCCAGTTTCCGGCTAGCTTGAACGCGTTAGCCCAGGAGCCCCAGCAGATCATCGAAAGGATGGTGAGCAGCAACGCGCCGGCATAGGTGACGGGCAGAATCATATGGGAGCAGAGTGTCGAGATTTTACCATGCCGGCATGCGCTATTAAACGGACACCGCCATTCGCAAGGAACCTCGCCCCATCAGATAGCGCCACCTATCGTCTTTTATGTAGCGCTATCGAAGGTGGAGATTACACCCCGAGTCTAGTGGCTCGTCCACACGATCATCGGCATGGGCTGCCCCGGCGTGAAATTGACGATGGGTCCGCCCGACGGCGGGGGGACCACCAGTGGTCCGATCGGCACACCGTTATAACTAAAAGTCACCCCGAGGGCGGCTCCACCGCTGCCGTATTGAAGAGCGCACGATGTGGAGGTAGGTAATTGTACATCCACCTGGTAGACGAACCCGTTGATCAGCGTCGTGCTCTCCACGGGTGCCCAACATTCGCTTACCAACGCTAGCAAGCCCACTGGTAAAGCTGCAGGTGGCTGCTGCCCACCAACCGTCCCGACTCCGTCAATAAAAAATGACACCGTGGAACCGGGCTTTGCCGGATTGGCGCAGGAGTTGAGGGAGCCGTCCGCATTCATCGCCAAAGGCTGGAATCCGCTAGCGTTGATGGTCCCGCCAGGGCAGGAAACCTCATTTGAAGCGAGGTTAGCAAACAGATTTAGGTTTGTCGCCACGAGCGGGAGCGCACGGGGTTGGGCGGTTGCTCCATTGACGGTCACCTGCATGGATGGAGAAGAAGAATTAACCAGCGGCACGATCACGTTGACTTGCGACGAGGAAACGTACTGCAACTGGGCCGGGGTGCCGTCGAACTTCACAGTAACGCCGGCGACGGTAGAGTCGGTCCCGTCTGGAGCGGCCACGCCTGCTGAAGGCCCGAGGTTCGTGCCGAACAACGAGATCACCTGATAGGGCGCGACGGCACGGACGTGCTCCAGGTTGCCCGCGTCCAGCACGCACGCAAGCATCGGCGCACCGGCAGCCGGGCTTGCCGAGAAATCTACCGCCGCAACATACGCGCCCGCGGTAAATCCAGTCCCGAGATTCTCCGGCGAGAGCGTCCCGGGAGTGAAGGGTACGTCGGGACCTGTCGCGGAGCCGGTGATCCAGACGTTGCCCCCCGCCAGAGTGATTCCTGCCGTGGTCGGTGTCGAGCCGTCGATCCATTGCGCGTCCAGTGCATTGCCGGTCGCCGGGTCCACTTTCATCACGTAAGCCTCGTTAAAAGCCACGATGTTGTCGGGCCAGCATTGCTGGGGTACCCAGGAAAAGATCGCCGGGGGAGCGACCGGCGTGACCGGGGCATTCAGCCCTACCGGACTATAGCTGGACATAATCCCGCCGACATAGAGCGCTCCGGAAGAATCCAGAACCGCGCCGCCGCCGCCGATCGGTATGGAAAACAACAGAGAAGAACCAGTTGGATCGAGCTTACTCAGGTAGCCGGAATAGTTGCTCGGTGTTGCAACAGTCAGCGGGTAGGAGGCTTCCAGGAGAGTTCCGGTCAGAAACGCGTTTCCGGCCGCGTCTACGGCTAAACCCGTGTTTACTGTGCTACCCGCGAGACCGGTCGTATCATTCAGGCCTGTCGAATAAATCAGGGTTGAGCCCGTGGCGTTCACTTTCGTGACATGTTGCAGCCCGCCGTTGACCCCCAACTGGCACAAGCCGCTACAGACGTGACCTTGGACAAACGTGGTCTGATACGCACCGGGCGTCGTGGGGTAGCTCGTTCCCGCGCTACTGCCTGCGAGATAAATGTTGCCGGCGCCATCGAACGCTATGGAACTTCCGCCGATTCCGGTGGCGGAAAAAATCACCGTACTTGCCGTCGGGTCCAATTCCATCAAGAACCAATTGCCGCTGGTGTTGGCTACGGTGTACGCGCCGTTCGTGGCGGGGAAACCTTTCGCGGTGGCAAGTCCGCTGACCAGAATCTGACCCTGCGGCCCTAACGCTACGCCTTTGGCTTCGGACCCCACCGATCCGCCGACCAGCACCGAGAACAACACTGCGCCTTCGGGGCTTAGCTTTGTGACAAACGACCGCTGGTCTTGGCTGCCGGTGGGAGCAGTTCCGAGCGTTCCTCCGCCCACCACCGGAAAATTCGGATTGGTGGTCCACCCGGCGACGTACGCATTGCCCGCGCTATCGACAGTGATTGCGGAGATCTGGTCGCTCGCAGCGCTGTCGAGATAGGCGAGATAGATGAGCTGGCTCGCTTGAGGATCGAGCTTTGCCACCGCCGCGCCGAGAGTTTGCGACGCCGGATCAGTGACCGCGCTGCCGGCGACGAGTACGTTGCCCTGCGTATCGGATGTAATTGTTGTGGGTGTGAAGCCATCTTTGAAGTAGGTCGATATGGCTAAGCTCGCCGGATAGCAAGCTTGAACAGACAGTATTGCGAAAAGACACACGCGGAGTGTGGTCACGACAGAACCCTCCAAGGCAAAGGTGGGCGCGGGGTCGTATCCATGTTCATACAGCTACCACGGTACCGGAGTTCTAAGGCTCCCAGCCTAAAGTCAAGGACCATTTCATCCGAATTCTGACCCATGCGCCCTTTCTGCCTTTGGCGAACCTGGGCCTTCGCGCCGGTGCTGGCGCTGCTCGCAGCCGGAGCTCTGGCCGCTGACCGCCACAAAGCGGACGTCGATCCTGAAAGCGACGACGGAATTCTCTTGCAGCGAATCCAACAGGAACCCACGTTGGCCCGCAAGCAGGCGTTGCTTGAGAAGTACGCGGCGCAATATCCTCACGCCACGTCCATCGCGTGGGTGTATGAACAACTTCTTCCGATCTACAAAGCGGCCAAGGAAGATGCAAAAGTAATTACCATAGCCAATGCGCTGCTGAGCGTGGATCCGAACGATCTGGATGCGGCCGACGATGCGCTTCGAGCCTCCGAATCCAGCGGCGCCGCGGAATTGATCCGCATCTTTGCCGGGCGGGCCTGGGATATCGCTTCTAAGGCGGTCCTGACGCCTAAGCCATCCGATCCAGACGACGTTCCCGATTGGACCAAGCAGATCGAATTTGCCAACGAGGTCTTGTCCTATTCGGAATTCGTGCTGGCCACGCAGGCCGCCGATGAAGCCGATCCGGTGAAGCGTGCGTCCTTGATCGAAGAGTTGCGTAGCCGCAATCCGCAAAGCAAGTTTCTGGCGAACGCCAAGAAGCAAACCGTCGTAGACCTGGCCAAGATCGATCCTGAGAAGGCGGTTGCATTGGCCGAACAGGGCCTGGTCAAGGAGCCGAACAACGAGGACTTCTTGATGACGGTGGCCGATTACAAAATAAGTCATGAAAAAGACCTGCCGCGCGTATTGACTTACTCGCTCCGCATCCTGGAGCTCATGAAGAGCAAACCTAAACCAGATTCGCTTAGCGCCGAGGAATGGCAGCAGAAAAAGACGAAGTTCACGGGCTGGGCAAGCTGGATGGCCGGCGTGGTTTATGGAAAGCAGGGTCGTTATTCTCAGTCGGACCGCTATCTGCGCGCGGCGCTTCCCTACATTTTGGACAACGCCCGGCTGCTGGCCGCCGCCTACTACTATCTCGGCTACGACAATTACGCAATGGCGACTGAGTTGGCCGACAAGAGCCGCGCCGTCGAAGCCGTAAAGTTCAGCAAGCTGTGCGCTGGAATCAACGGTCCCTTCCGTTCGCTGGCGCGGCAAACGCTGGCGTCGGTCCGCAACGATTTCAACATCGAGTAGGTCGCCGCCCATCCATGCCAAAAGAGACTTCTGGTTCCTCTACAGGGTGTTACTCTAATAAATGCTCCCAATATTCAAGTCCAGGCGGCAGTGCCTCAGTGCCGGCGGACTTGCGTTTGCCCCCCCGTTTGAGGCAAGCTGGATGGTTTTCCAAGCGTAATGCGCGAGAATCCATGCTGGTGAGAATTCTCTATCACGACCACTGTTTCGACGGAGCGGCGTCGGCGGCTTTTTTCAGCCGCTTCTACCAAGCGAAATTCGCGCCCGGGGCGGAGTTTGAATTCACCGGCATGGCGCACAAAGCTTCGCACCTTTTTGACGATGGCATGTTTGACGGCGACGTAAATGCAATCGTCGATTTCAAGTACTCGCCCGATGCGCGACTGGACTGGTGGTTCGATCATCACCAGAGCGCGTTCTTAACTCCCGAGGACGCGGCCAACTTCCAGCATGACTCGAGCGGTCACAAGTTCGTCGACCCATCCTTCAGTTCCTGCACCATGTTCATCGCGCGAGTGACCCGCGAGAAATTTGGATTCGAAGCGCCCGACCTGGCGGAACTGGTGGAATGGGCGGATATCATCGATGGTGCGCGCTACGCGAGCGCCCAGGCGGCGGTGGAGCTGAAGGCGCCGGCCATGCAGCTCACCTTGGTGATCGAGGGCGCCAAGGGCTCCGAGATCATTCACCAGATCATTCGCTGGATGCAGCATTGCAAGCTGGCAGAAATTATGCAGCAGCCGGAAGTGCAGCAGCTGTTCGTGCCGCTATACGAGCGCCATCTGCGTTCCATCGACGTGATCCGCAGCTGCAGCAGCATGCACAACGGGGTAATTTATTTCGATCTGGCCGGCGAGGACCTGGAAGGCTACAACAAGTTCATTCCGTATTACCTGTTCCCGGACTCGACTTACACGGTTTCGGTGAGCACTTCGAGTTTCCGCACCAAGGTATCGGTGGGCTCGAATCCCTGGTCGCCAAATCCGCCGGAACGCAATCTGGCAACCATCTGCGAGCGCTACGGCGGTGGCGGACATCCGCGCGTGGGCGCCATCAGCTTCGAGATCGGGGCGGTTGACGAAGCGCGCAAGGTGGCGCAGGAAATCAAACGAGAACTGGAAAATTGATTGAAACCTCCGGTCCCGGTCTGCGTCCAGGGGCGAGAGGTGAAATCATGCCTAATTCAGTTCGTCCAATCCCCGAGGGTTACCATTCGGTTACCCCGTATCTCACGGTGAACGGCGCTGCGGGAGCAATCGATTTTTATCAACGCGCATTTGGCGCAAAAGAAATCATGCGAATGAACGGGCCTGATGGCAAGATCGGACATGCCGAGCTGAGAATCGGTGATTCGGTCATTATGGTCGCGGATGAAATGCCGGGAAGCGGAGGCGCAACCCGCTCGCCCCAATCGCTGGGAGGGACCACGGCCGGAATCTTTCTTTACGTCGAGGGTGTGGACAAGGTTTTCAACCAGGCCGTTTCAGCCGGCGCAAAGGTAGACATGCCGCTCGAGAACATGTTCTGGGGCGATCGCTATGGCAGGCTGACCGACCCGTTCGGGCACTCCTGGAGCTTAGCCACGCACGTCGAAAACGTTGCTCCCGAGGAGATGGAGAAACGGATGAAAGCCCAGATGGCCAAAGCCCGGGAACACGCGCACGCCAATTAGCCGGTAGAAGAAATCAAGAGTTTCTCGACGTATTTCGCGATCAGATCCACTTCCAGGTTGATCATTGCACCGGCGTCGTAAGTACGGATAATCGTATTGCTATAGGTGTGCGGGATGATGGCGACGCCGAGTACGCCATCCTCGAGCGACGCAATGGTGAGACTGACGCCATCGAGAGTTATCGAGCCTTTTTGGATCGCATAGCGGCTCAGCTCCGTCGGGATGCGAACCGTCAGCCACCAGTTCCCGTCCGCGAGTGGTTCGAGCGATACGAAGTCGGCGGTTGCATCCACGTGGCCCTGCACGATGTGTCCGCTCAGCCGGTCGCCTAGCGCGGCCGCGCGTTCCAGGTTCACTGAGGAGCCCTCTCGCAACGCTCCCAGATTGGTGCGAGCCAGGGTCTCCGGCGACAGATCGCAGGCGAACCCGCTGGAGTCGATCTTCACTACCGTGAGACACACACCGTTCACCGCGATGCTGGATCCCTCACGCGCGTCGGCGAGCACCGTGCGGCAGTTCACGCGCAGTTGATGGCCCGCCCTTGCGACCTGGCCCACTTCCTCCACGATCCCGGTGAACATGCTTACTTCTCCACGTAGGCTTCCACCGCGAATTCGTCGGGTGGAATGGTATGGAGCTTCAAGCGATGAAGTTGAATGGCATCCATGCGCCGGGGCCGGCCCGTTCCGCCCACTACCGGCAGCGATTGGAGGCCGCCCAGAATTTTCGGCGCATAGTAGAACATCACTTTATCTACCACGCCCGATTCGAGCGCCGCCCAGTTGAGTTTGCTTCCCGATTCGATCATGAGCGACCTGTACTGCTCTCGCGCCAGCCAGGCGACCAACTGATCCAGATCGGAGCGGCCACCCGGGCCGTCGAAAACCAGCACGCGGATGCCGCGGTATTCCAGGGCGCGTCGGCGTTCGGCGGAAGCGGCGGAAGTTGTGATCACAGTGAGGTCACCGCTGGCGCTCGCAACAATGCGCGATTCGAGCGGCAGACGTAATGTGGAATCAGCCACGATTCGCAGCAGCGGACGGCTGCGCTCTTTTCCAGTGCGGTCAGTGAGCAGGCAATCGTCAGCCAGCACGGTGCCGATGCCGGTAAGAATCGCGTCCGAGTTGTGGCGGATCTGCTGGACATGCGCGCGCGCGCGTTCGCTGGTGATCCAGCCGGTGTTGTCTTCGGGCGCGGAGATCTTGCCGTCCAGCGTGAGGGCGGCCTTCAACGTCACCAGCGGCCGCCCGGTGCGCATCGCGTGCACGAAGGCTTCGTTCAACTGCGCCGCTTCTTCGGCAAACTCGGAGGCCACCTCCACCGCGACGCCGGCGTTATGCAGGCGGCGGAATCCCTTACCTGCCACCAATGGGTTGGGATCTTCCATGGCCGCGACCACGCGCGCAACACCTGCCGTTACCAGCGCATCGGCGCAGGGCGGTGTGCGGCCTTGGTGTGAACATGGCTCCAAAGTGATGTAGAGCGTGGCGCCGCGCGCGCGCTCGCCCGCGTCTTCCAGCGCCAGGATTTCGGCGTGCTTCACCAGCGCGTAAGTGTGGAAGCCGCGCCCGACTATTTTGCCGTCCTGCACCAGCACCGCGCCCACCGCCGGATTCGGGCTCACGCGTCCTTCGCCGCGGCGCGCCAGTTCGAGGGCTTGCTGCATCATCTGGTTCATTCCGGGAATTTCGTCATGGCGCGAACAACGACGCGACGAATTTGTCCGGCTCGAAGGGCAGCAGATCTCCGGCCTGCTCGCCGACGCCCACGTAGCGGATGGGAAGATTCAGCTCGCGTGCAATGGCTACCACGATGCCGCCTTTGGCCGTGCCATCCAGCTTGGTCAGCACCAATCCGGTCACGCCGCTCGATTCGGTGAACTTGCGCGCTTGTTCCAAACCGTTCTGGCCGGTGGTCGCATCCAGGACCAACAAAACCTCGTGCGGCGCGGTGGGGAT
>Ga0335083_10001570_pt1 | contig 31183 bp, 29 predicted proteins | sample Lox_Sample_42_FD_206716 | JGI IMG/M metagenome (GOLD analysis project Ga0335083, IMG submission 206716) | Soil microbial communities from Loxahatchee National Wildlife Refuge, Florida, United States - Lox_Sample_4.2 | ecosystem: Environmental > Terrestrial > Soil > Wetlands | place: USA...
CGTTCGCGTGGCGCGTCGCCAAGCACGTCAAGTCGAACGCGATCGTGTTCGCGAAGGACGGCGTGACGCTCGCGATCGGCGCCGGTCAGATGAGCCGCGTCGACTCGGTCCGCATCTGCGAGCGCAAGGCCGGCGACAAGCTGACGGGCTCGGCGGTCGCGAGCGACGCGTTCTTCCCGTTCCGCGACGGCGTCGACGTGCTCGCGTCGGCGGGCGCGAGCGCGGTCGTGCAGCCCGGCGGCTCGGTGCGCGACGACGAGGTGATCGCCGCCGCCGACGAGCACCGGCTCGCGATGCTGTTCACCGGCATGCGCCACTTCAGGCACTGAACGGGATCGCATGAGCTTCCACGCGACCGTTCCGATCCTGCGCATCTTCGACGAAGCGAAGGCGCGAGCGTTCTACGTCGATTGGTTGGGGTTCAAAGTGGATTGGGAGCATCGCTTCGAGCCGAACACGCCGATCTACCTGCAGGTGTCGCGCGGCGGCTGCGTGTTGCACCTGTCGGAGCACCACGGCGACGGCACGCCGGGCACGTACGTGCGCGTGCAGGTCGACGAGCTCGAGGATTACCTCGCCGAGCTGCAGTCGCGGCCGTACAAGTACTTCCGGCCGAGCCTCGTCGATCAGGACTGGCACCAGCGCGAGATGTGCGTGTACGACGGCTTCGGCAACCGCATCATCTTCTGCAGGCCGTTGCCGCGATGAAGATCCTCGTCGTCGGCAGCGGAGGTCGCGAGCACGCGCTCGCGTGGCGGCTCGCGGCCGGCGGCCACGACGTGCTCGCGGCGCCGGGCAATCCCGGCATCGCGGCGTGCGCGCGCTGCGTGCCGGTGCCGGTCGGCGCGCCCGACGCGCTCGTCGAGCTCGCCGCGGCCGAGCGGGTCGAGCTCGTCGTCGTCGGCCCGGAGGCGCCGCTCGTCGCCGGGCTCGCCGACAAGCTGCGCGCGCGCGGCATCGCGACGTTCGGCCCGGGCAGCGACGGGGCGCGGCTCGAAGGCAGCAAGGTGTTCAGCAAGCAGTTCTTCGCGCGGCACCAGATCCCGACCGCGCCGTTTCACGTCGCGTCGACCGCGGTCGAGGCCGATGCCGCGATCGACGCGCTGGGTGGCTGTGTCGTCAAGGCCGACGGGCTCGCCGCGGGCAAGGGCGTCGTGGTCGCGCGCGACGCCGACGAGGCACGCGCCGCGGCGCGCGAGATGCTCGAGGCGCGTCGGTTCGGCGCGGCCGGCGCGACCGTGGTGATCGAGCAGCGCATCGCGGGCCGCGAGGTCTCGGTGCTCGCGCTCACCGACGGCAAGCGCCTCGAGGTGTTGCCCGCGGTCGAGGATCACAAGACGATCTTCGACGGCGATCGCGGCCCGAACACCGGCGGCATGGGCACGGTGTCGCCGGCCTGGACCAGCCCCGAGCTGATCGGGCGCGTGACCCGCGAGATCCTCGAGCCGACCGTGCGCGGCCTTCACGCCGACGGCATCGACTACCGCGGCGTGCTGTACGCCGGCGTGATGGTCGACGCCGCGGGCACGCCGTGGCTGCTCGAGTACAACTGCCGGTTCGGCGATCCCGAGACCCAGCCGATCATGGCCCGCACGATCGGCGATTTCGGCGCGGTGCTCGCGGGCGCGGCGCGCGGCGAGCTGCCGCTCGGCAAGCTGGCGTGGGATCCGCGCGTCGCGGTGTGCGTCGTGGTCGCGGCCGCCGGCTACCCCGCGGAGCCGCGCACCGGCGACGTGATCGCGGGCATCCCGGCCGACACCGGCGACGTCACGGTGTTTCACGCCGGCACCGCGCGCGACGCCGACGGCCGGCTCGTCACCGCGGGCGGCCGCGTGCTCGGCGTGACCGCGCTCGGCGTCAGCGTCGAGCAAGCGCGCGAGCGCGCCTACGCCGTGGTCGACGCGATCGACCTCCCGGGCAAGCAGGCGCGCCGCGACATCGGCAGGCGATCGCAGGGTTGACCGCCAAGGCGCCTGGGACGCCAAGGCGCCAGCGGAGCAAGAACTTGTTCTCCTGGCGCCTTGGCGTCCCCGGCGCCTTGGCGGTAATGCTTCTCTTCTCATGCCGCAAATCGCTGGGTTCCGTGGCGCGCTCTGGGATCCGTCCAAGGTCGAGCTCGCGAAGGTCGCCGCCGCGCCGATCACGGGTGTCGCCGGCCTGCTCGCCGGTGGCTCGCTCGTGCGCGACAACACGCGCGCGGTCTACCTCTATCACCAGACGTTCGAGCACGAGCGCCGGCAGGTCACGCGCAAGATGGTGCTCGCCGCCGCCAAGCTCACGCCGTGGGATGAACGCACGATCCGCCCGCACGAGGAGACCGATGCGGCCGCGCGCGACCACGCGATCGCGGGCATCGCCGCCGAGCACGCGCACACCGAAGCCGTGTTCGTCGGTTACCGCGATGCCGCGCGCGAGGTCGATCGCCTGTTCCGCCGCACCGAGGACGACAAGCCCACGCTCGACACCACGACCGCCGACGGCTCGCGCCACCGCATCTGGCGCGTCACCAGCTCCGAGATCATCGGCAAGCTGCGCCCGCTGTTCGCGCCCAAGAAGCTGCACGTGCTCGACGGCCACGCCCGCTACGAGGGCATGCTCGCGTACCAGGCGCAGGTCGTCGCCGAAGAGACGCCGATGTACTCGACCGCGAACTACGGCCTGGTCTGCATGGTCAACCTCGAGGACCCGGCGCTCGTCGTCGCGCCGCGCCACCACATCGTGCGCGGCGCCGGCAAGCGCGACGCCGTGCTCGAGGCCGCCAAGCCATTCTTCGTGGTCGACAAGCTCGCCGGCCTCGCGAGCGATGTCGCCAAGCAGCGCGCCGCGCTGGCCAGCACGCTCGCCCATCAGCCGGCATTCGTCGTCGTGTTCGCGGGCGATCCCGACGCGTGGAAGCTGACGCTGTCGCCCGATGTGGCGCCGACCGCGGCCGGCGTGCAGATCCATCGCGCGCTGCAAAAGTACGACCCGGTCGTGATCCAGAAGCTGTTTCTGCAGCGCATCGCGCCGGGGGGGAGCGAGACCGTGACCGACGCGGCGGCCGTGGTGAAGGCCGTCGCCGGCGGCGCCGAGCTCGGCGTGATCGCGCGGCCGCTCGCGATCGAGCAGATCGTGCACGTCGACGAGCTCGGCCAGCTGCTGCCGTTCGGCTCGACCGCGTTCACACCGGCGCTCGCGAACCTCGTGGTGTACGTGGTCGATCCCGACGAAGACGTCGTGTAGCCCCGTGCACCGCCGGGAGCGTGCGCGCTCGCCACGGCAAATTTCCCACCCGTGCGATTCCGCTCACGGTCCGGGGCTTCGTCGGGAAAACTTCACGGTCACGACACGAAATACGCCCTTTCGCTCGCGGGTTGTCCATGGCAACGTGACCTCGTCGTCACCGAGTTGTAGGCCCGACGGGCGACAATGAGAGTGCACATGTGGACCCTTGCTGATCGCGTGGTCAAGGCAGTTTCCGACGTGACGGTCGGTACCGTGATCGTGCTCGTGCACGTCGCGCTGGCCGACCGCACGCGCAAGGCGCTCGAGACGAGCCGGCTGTCGCCGCGGCGGCTGCCGTCGTAGCGTCGATCGTCAGACGTATCTGCTACGCGATCGGAATGAATCCGATCGCGCTGTCCGCGAGCGTCCGTCGTGCCACGCCAAATGATGCGGCCGCGCTCGCCGAGCTCGTCAACCGCGCATACGCGATCGAGGCGTTCTTCGTCGACGGCGATCGCACGAGCGCCGTCGAGCTCGTCGGCATGATGGAGACCGGCACGTTCGTCGTGCTCGAGCAAGTCGGCTCGCTGGCCGCCGCGGTCTACGTCGAGTCGCGCGGGTACTTCGGGATGCTCGCGGTGCGGCCCGAGCTGCAGGGCGCCGGCCTCGGCCGCCGGCTCGTCGGCATCGCCGAGGGTTTGTGCGATGCGGCCGGTGCGCGCGAGATGCGGCTGCGCATCATCAACCTGCGCGAGGAGCTCGGCCGCTGGTATCGCTCGCTCGGCTATCGCGAGATCGGCATGTCGCCGTACGAGCACCGCGCGACCAAGCGCCCCTGCCACTTCGTCGAGATGGCCAAGCCGTTGCGCTCGGTCGCCGCCGCCGCGTGAGTCGCTGTCAGATCCGGCAACCGCCGGCGGGGCGGTGTCAGGGCCGCGCGATGGTGCACGTGCACGCTCGTTAGTAGCGTGCGCCGCGATGAAGAGGGTGCTCGCAGTCTCGTGCCTGCTCGCGTGCGGCGGCCATGGCGGCTCGAATACCGGCGACGCGCCGCCGGCGCCGCCGCCCGACGCGAGCGCGCTCCCCGACACGCCGGCGCCGCCGCCCGACGGCCCGACCTACCGGTTCCTGTGCCAGGCGCCGCCGCCCGAGGACGCGCCGAATCCGACGCCGCCGCCGATGAAGTCCGGCTGCCCGACCCTGGTCGCCGGCGAGAACACGTTCACGAGCAGCGGCGCGACGCGCACGTTCCAGCTCGTGCTGCCGACCACGCCGGTGGCAGGCGAGGTCTATCCGGTGATGTTCATGTGGTACTGGCTGGGCGGCAGCTCGAACGGCTTCATCTCGCAGGGCGAGGTCCAGGCCGCGGTCGACGACGAGCGCTTCATCGCGGTCGTGCCCGACGACATCGGCGCCGACGTGCTCGGCACCTCGTTCAACACGCACTGGCCGTTCGACATCACGCAGACCGCCGATCGCATGACCGAGGAGTTCGCGTTCTTCGACGACATGCTGTCGTGCGTCGAGCAGCAGTTCGCGGTCAACCAGAACTGCGTCTCGACCGTCGGCGTCAGCGCGGGCGCGCTGTTCACCGATCAGCTCGCGCAGGCGCGCAGCGAGACGCTGTCGTCGTTCATCTCGCTGTCGGGCGGCGTCGACGCCACGATCATCAAGCCGTGGGCCCAGCCCGACCGCGCGCTGCCCGCGATCGTGCTGTGGGGCGGCGACGGTCCGCCGGCGACGCAGACCAAGGACATCCTCGGCTGCTTCGGCATCGGCATGGACTTCTCGGTCGCGTCGCACGATCTCGAGGACGGCCTCGTCGCCGGCGGCGACTTCTTCGTCGAGTGCGAGCACAACTGCGGCCACGTCGAGCCGCCGATCGATCCGCCGCCGGGCGAGTCGAAGTTCGCCGGGATCTGGGACTTCGCGTGGCAGCACCCGTTCTGGCTCGCGCCCGGCCAGTCGCCGTACTTGACGACCGGCTTGCCCGACACGATGCCGGCGTGGTGCGGCATCGGCAAGGGCGGCGCGACCCCGCGCTCCGACCCGACGTGCCCGATGACCGAGAATCCGTGCGCGTATTGATACAGTAGCCGGGCATGCACTACCGCCCGCAGCTTCGCGACATCTTGTTCCACCTGTTCGAGGTGCTCGACATCCAGCACGGCGTGCTCGGCAAGCCGCCGTTCGCCGCGATGGACGAGGACTCGACGCGCGCCGCGCTCGACGGCCTGCTCGAGATGCTGCAGGCGGCGTGGGCGCCGTCGTTCGTGCCCGGCGACCGCGAGGGCGCGACGTTCGACGGCAAGGGCAACGTCAAGCTGCCGGCGTCGTTCCACAAGGCGCTCGACGCCTACTACGACGGCGGCTGGCACAACCTCGAGCTGCCGGAGTCGCTCGGCGGCTTCGGCGCGCCGCCGAGCGTGCGGTGGGCGGCGTTCGAGCTGATGGCGGGCGCGAACCCGTCGGTGTGCTTCTACACGCTCGGCACGTTCATGACGACGATCGTCGATCGCCTCGGCACGCCCGCGCAGCGCGCGCGCTACGTGCGTGCGATGAACGAAGGCCACTGGGGCGCGACCATGGTGCTCACCGAGCCGGGCGCCGGCAGCGACGTCGGCGCGGGCACGACGAAGGCTCGCCACGTCGGCGGCGACGAGTGGCACCTCGAGGGCACCAAGCGCTTCATCACGAACGGCGACTTCGATCACGCGAACAACATCGTGCACATGGTGCTCGCGCGGCCGGAAGGCGCCGGGCCCGGCACGAAGGGGCTGTCGCTGTTCATCGTGCCGAAGTACTGGGTCGAGGCCGATGGCAGCGTCGGCGCGCGCAACGGCGTCGTCGTGTCGAACATCGAGCACAAGATGGGCCTGCGCGCGTCGGCGACGTGCGAGCTCCAGCTCGGCGCCGATCAGGCGGGCCAGCCGTGCCGCGGCCTGCTCGTCGGCGACAAGCACGACGGCATCGCGCAGATGTTTCACGTCATCGAGTACGCGCGCATGTGCGTCGGCACGAAGTCGATGGCGACCTTGTCGACCGCGTACGGCAACGCACTCGAGTACGCGCGCGTGCGCAAGCAAGGGCCGGATCTGACGAAGCAGGCCGACAAGTCGGCGCCGCGCGTCGAGATCATCCATCACCCCGACGTGCGCCGGATGTTGATGCTGCAGAAGGCGTTCGCCGAGGGCCTGCGCGCGGTCGTGATGTGGACCGCGCACGTGCAGGATCAGGTCGAGCAGCACGGCGGCCACGGTGCGCCCGACGCGCGCGCGTTCGACGCGCTCAACGACCTCATGCTGCCGCTCATCAAGGGCTACGGCTCGGAGAAGGTGTACGAGCTGCTCGCGACGTCGCTGCAGTGCTTCGGCGGCTCGGGCTACGTGCAGGACTTTCCGATCGAGCAGTACATCCGCGATCAGAAGATCGATTCGCTCTACGAGGGCACGACGCACATCCAGGCGCTCGATCTGTTCTTCCGCAAGATCGCGCGCGACGGCGGCCGCACGCTGACCGCGCTGCTCGGCCGGATCAAGGACGACACCGACGCGCTGCCGGCGACGATGGCGGTCGAGCAAGCGGCGCTGCGCGCCTCCCTCGGCGACGTCGGCGCGATGGTGCCCGCGATGCTGCAGAAGATCGAGCAGAGCGTCTATCACGTCGGGCTGCAGGCGAACCGGATCCTGTTCGCGCTCGCCGAGCTCGTGATCGGCTGGCGGCTCGCGGTCGCCGCGAAGGTCGCGACCGGCAAGCTGGCAGGTGCGGGCGAGCGAGACGCCGCGTTCTATCGCGGCAAGCTGGCGGTCTCGCGCTTCTACGCGAAGACCGTGCTCCCCGGCATCGCGCTCGCGCGCCGGCTCGTGCAGGACAGCGACCTCGAGCTCATGGAGCTCGCGAATGATAGTTGGTAGGCCCCACGTTTTTGCGCGCGCGTGGAATTGCGCCCCGCAGCGCGGGGTGGCTAGTCTGCGCCAACCATGCCGGCCGACACGCTCCAGTTCATGCAGCGCTTGTGGGAGCTCGCCCACGCGCTCGATGTCCGGTCCAAGCGCATGGCCGTCACGATCGGCGTGACCGGGCCGCAGCGGCTCGTGTTGCGGATCGTCGGCAAGACGCCGGGCCAGTCCGCTAGCGAGATCGCGACCACGCTCGGCAAGCACCCGAGCACGCTCACCGGAGTGCTCGCGCGACTCGAGGATCGCGGGCTGATCCTGCGCGCGGCCGACCAGGTCGACCGCCGGCGCACGCGCTTCACGCTCACCGCAGCGGGCAAGCGCATCGATCGCGAGAGCAGAGGCACGGTCGAGGCCGCGATCCGGCGCGCGCTCGGCCGCACGAGCTCGGCGCACGTCGCCGGCACGCTCGCGACCGTGCAGAGCATCGTCGAGGAGCTCGAGCGGGAAGAGTAGGGAGGGTCAATCCCGCACGCCGGCGTCGGTCGGCGCGCGGAGCTGGTGCTCGAGCGCGCCGATCTTGGTCGACAGCGCGGCCGCGTCTTCGGTGAGCTGCTCGACCTTGGCCTGCGCGTCGGCGAGCTCCTGCGCGAGCTTGTCGCGCTCGGCGCGCGCGGCGTCGCGCTCGGCCAGGCGCTGGTCGCGATCGGTGCGCGCGCTATCGCGATCCTTCAGCGCCTGATCGCGATCCTTCGCGGTGCGGTCGGCTTCCTGGCGCGCCGAGGTCCAGAAGCCTTCGTACATCGACCGCCCGAGCTCGGCGGCAGCGCGATCGCTGCGCGCGATCGTGAGCTGATCGACCAGCGCGCGGGTCGCGGCGTCGGCGTCGTGCAGCGCCTTGTCGCGAGCCGCGATGATCGCCTCGTAGCTCGCTTGTTCGTCGGCGAGCTCGCGGCGGAGCTTCTCGAGCGTCTGGGCCTTCGCGCGCAGGTCGGCCTCGGCCGAGCCGGCCTCGCGGCGCGTGGCGGCGACGCGCACCTCGAGCTCGTCGTTCGCGAGCTGCTGCAGGTCGGCCTCGACCGCGAGCCGGCGCGATTGCGCGCGCAGATCGACGACCGTGACGTACGCGGCCAGCGTGAGCGACGCGAGCACGACCGCGGCGCCCGCGGTCAGCGACAGCTGCGGATTGCGCCGGCACCACAGCCACGCGCGCAGCGCGCGCGAGCGATCGAGGCTGGTCGGACGCTGCGCGAGGTAGGCATCGAGCTCGTCGCCGACGTCGGCCGCCGACGCGTAGCGCGCCGCCGGATCGAGCGCGGTCGCCTTGCCGATCACGCGGCGCAGGCGCGGCGGCACCTTCGCGAGCTCGGGTGGGGCGACGCCGCTGGCCGCGGACTCCCACGCGTCGAGCCCTTCGCCTTGCCACGGCGGGTGGCCGCCGACGAGATCGTAGGCGAGCGCGCCGAGACCCCACACGTCGATCGCGACGAGCCGCGCGCGCTGCGCGGCATCGTTTGGATCGAGCGCGGTCGGTGTGCCGCGCGCCTGTTCGGGCGCGATGAACCCGGGCGTGCCCGCGAAGCTGCCGGCCGCGACCGCGAGGCCAAAATCCGCGATGCGCGCGCGCCGCGACACCGGCGCGATCAGCACGTTGTGCGGCTTGAGGTCGCGGTGGAACACGTCGCGCAGATGCGCGGCATGCACGCCGCGTGCGACATCGCGCACCCAGCGCGCGGCTTCGTCGATGTCGTGCGGGCGCATCGCCTCGGCCGAGGCGCCGCTGATCTGCGTGCCGCGCTTCGGATCGTGCTCGGCGATCAATTCCATCACGATGTACGGCCGCGCGCCGTCGTGGACGTCGAGCACGCGCACGACGTGGTCGCTGATCACGTCGCACGCGGCGCGCGCCTCGGCGATCGCGCGCGCGTCGGCCTGGTGGAACAGCTTGATCGCGACGTGGCGGCCGAGCTTGCGGTCGAACGCCTGCCAGACCTCGGCGCTCGCGCCGGTGTCGAGCCGGGTCGCGAGCACGTAGCGCTCGTCGAGCGCGGGCGCGTCGGCGCGCTCGGCGGCGAGCCACAGCCGAGCCTGCGCGCGCAGCGTGGCGTCGTCGGGAAACGCCTCGGCCAGCAGCTCCTCCCAGCGCGCCGGCGGCTCGGCGGCGATCTTCGCGAGCGCCTCGCGAATCACGAGGTGATCCCACGCTCGATGCCCTGGAGCACCGCGAGGTAGCTCGTGCCCTCCGCGATCCGGCGGTTGACGAGGCCGAGCGACAGGCCGAGCTCGGTCGCGATCTGGCGCTGGGTCTTGCCTTCGAGCTGCAAGCACAGCGCGCGGCCGACCTCGCGCGGCGCCGCGAGCGGGATCTTCATGCGCGGGTCGGGCTTGCCGTCTTCGAGCTCGGCGATCCGCGCGGCGATCCACTGCCGCAGCTCGGCGAGCTCGATCAGCTCGGCGAGCTCGGCCTCGTCCGGAAGCACGAGCTCGGTCGGGAGCTCTTCGCGCACGCCGCGCCGGCGCAGCTGCGCGAGCCGGTCCAGGATGAACCGGCGGACGCTCTCGCCGATATGGCGTTCCGCGGGTGGGAGCTCGCGCAGGCGCTCCCATTCGCCGCTCTGGACCCAGCGCATGACGAGCGAGGCCAGGATGTCGTGGGTGCTGTACGAGCCGCGGTAGTTCATCGACTGCTTGACCCGGCGGATGATCCGCTCGAATTGTGCAGCCATTTCGCGGTCGTCGCTGCTCCCGCTCATTTTCGTGAACATACCGCCACGCGTGGCGTCATCGGGGGTGAATCGTGAAATCGTTGGAGGTCAAAATGTCTCGCTGTTTCGCGCTCGTGGTGCTCCTGGCCGCGTGCCATCACGACAAGGCGGTCCAGACCACCCCGGTCGCCGCGCCGCCGGCGGAGCCGCCGCCCGCGCAGCAGCAGCCCGCCCAGCCGTCGCAGCCGGTGAGCACGAACATCCAGGCCGGGACCGACCTGATCGCGCTGTGCAAGCTGCACGCGACGAGCGAGCAGCAGGCCGCGCCGAAGTTCGCGTACAACGAGTTCGATCTGACGGCACAGGATCGCGACGTGCTGCAGCAGATCGCGGCGTGCGTGACGAAGGGCCCGGCGCGCGGCCGCAAGCTCCAGCTCACCGGGCGCGCCGATCCGCGCGGCACCGAGGAATACAACATGAGCCTTGGCGACCACCGCGCACACTCGGTCGGCAGCTACCTGCAGCGCCTCGGCGTCAACGCGGGGGCCGTCAACGCGTCGACGCGCGGCGCGCTGGATGCGACCGGGACCGACGAGAGCGGCTGGCAGATGGACCGCCGCGTCGACGTCGAGCTCGACTGACGATTCGCCGCCCTGGTCGCAGGAATGCTCTCGGGATCTCCGGCTTGAAAGCTCGGCGACCAGGGCGGCAACTCTCCACGTTAGAGCGCTTCGAGAAACGGTACGACCGCGTCGGCGACTCGCGCGCAGCCCCCAGGCATGGTCGTGACCGCGTGCGAGGTCTCGAGCTCGATGCCCGCGTAGCGCTCGGCCGCGAGCTCCTGGCGCAGCGACGTGCACACGGCCGGGCCGGTGCCGCTGTAGGGCTGGTTCGCGCGCACCACGAGCCCCGCGGCGCGCAGCTGGAACATCAGGCGCTCGGCGAGGTCGGCCTCGAACGCGTGCGCCGGGTCGTACAGCACGCCGACGTCGAACGTGCGCACGTCCGGATCGAGCACGGGATCGAAGCTGTGCGACGACAGGTGCAGCACGGCGCCGCGATCGTGGAGGCGCGCGCGCACGTCGCGCCGGATCGCGTCCCAGAACGGCGCGTGAAACGTGGCGAGCCGAGCCGCGCGATCGCCGGCCGTGAGGTGCACGTTGCCCGGCACCGGTGCGCCGTAGCTGACCGTGGGAATGACGTCGGCGTGGTCGGCGGCGCGATTGAGATCCACGAACATGCGGGTGAACGCGCCGGCGTGCACCGGCAGCCCGACCGCTTCCGACCACCGCGCCGCGATCTCGAACGCGCCGTGATCCCATCCGGCCTGCGAGCGCAGCACCTCTGCCGGCACGCCGAGGTCTACGCCCGGCGGCAGCGTCCACGACGCGTGCTCGCACGACAGGACGAGGCCGACCACGGAACAGATCTACCGCCAAGGCGCCGGGGACGCCAAGGCGCCAGAGGAGCAGACCTTGGTTTCTGCTCCTCTGGCGCCTTGGCGTCCCTGGCGCCTTGGCGGTAATTCTTCTCAGCGCGCGATGCGCGGGACGATGAGCGCGCTCAGGCCGGCCGCGACCGCGACGACGCCGCCGTGGATGAGGCCGACGTGGTAGCGGTCGGCGATCGGGCAGTGCACGTGCAGGAGGAGCCCGCCGAGGCAGCCGCCGCCGGCGCCGAGCGCGGCGGCGAGCCAGCGCGAGCGCACGGGCATCGCGCCGCGCGCGAACAGCGCACCGAGCGCGACCGGGACGAGCGCGGTCGCGAGGCCGAGCCACAAGCAGCCGTGGCCGCGCAGGAAGTGCTCCCAGCCGTAGTCCTTGCTCGACGGTCCGTGCGGGTGGACGTTCCAGCCCAGCACGACGAACGCGCACGACACGATGATCGCGAGCGCGGCCGCGGCCTGCCAGCGCGGCATCACCGACCCGGCGCGCGGCACGAGCGCGAAGTACATCGGCAGCGCGAAGCCGGCGAGCCACGCGATGCCGGCGGCGACCAGCCAGCCGACCGGAAGCTCGTCGAGATCGCGGCGTACGCTCAAGATCGCGAGCAGCGCGGCCGCGTAGACCAGCGACGCGCCGGCGAGCACCGCGAGCTGGCGACGCGGGCGGCGCGCGCGGACCGGCGCGAGCTGGCCGAGCTCGGCCTCGAGCGCGGCCGAGATCTTCGGCGGCGCCGGCGGCGGCTGCGCCGCGAGCACGTCGAGCTCGTCGCGCGACTCGGTCATGCCGCCTTCCCCTTGCGGCCGGCGAGCAGCGCGCGCAGCCGCTCGTAGCCGCGGTGCGCGCGCACCTTCATCGCGCCGACCGTGGTCCCCGCGATCTCGGCGGCCTCGGCGACCGACTTGCCGTTCAGCTTCGTCAGCACGACCGCCTCGCGCTGCTGCTCGGGCAGCTCGGCGAGCGCGTCGAGCGCGGCCTTCGCGAGCTCGGGGTCGACACGCGGCTCGTCGCTGCGCTCGACCGATTCGCCGGTCAGCCCGGCCTCGATCTCGGGCACGTCGTCGCCGGCCGGCACCGCGGCGCGCTTGCGCCGGCGCGTCTCGTCGATGAACGTGCGATGCGCGATCGCGTACATCCACGGGATCGGATCGGCGCCGCGCACGTACGCGGCGCGCGCGCGGTGGATCTTGAGGAACGTCTGCTGCAGCACGTCGTCGGCGACCGCGCGGCTCTTCGCCATGCTCACGAGGTAGCCGAACAGCCGCGGCGCGACGAGCGCATAGAGCTCGCGGAACGCGCGCGCGTCGCCGTCTTGATACCGCTGCATGAGCTCCCTGGGGTCGGCCATTACGGCCTACCGGATATACGATGGCCACCCGCACTGGTTACAGCCCCACGGAGCGGTGTATAGACGCGCCATGAGTCGCCGCAGCAAGCGCTCGCTGAAGAGCCGTCCCAAGTTCAAGCAGAAGCGCCGGTTGAAGGATCGCCGCATGAAGGCCCGCAAGAAGGCCTGGCACAAGCGCGGCCTGGCCCGCAACAAGGCCCGCCGCCGCCGCCGCGGCAAGAAGTGATCGTCAGGTCGCGAGCGACCACGCGATCAGCAGCTGGCCGGCGTAGTAGGCGGGCAGGCCCCACGCGTGGTTCACGAAGCCGCGCGCGACGAACTGGTCGCGCGCGACCGACAGGTCCGACACGAAGAACAGCGCCGCGCCGATCGTGAGCCGCGGCTCCCAGACCGCGAGCGCGCCCGCCGTCATCGCGACGATCGCGCCGACGTACGCGATCACCGGGCCGCGCAGCGAGCCCAGATGCGGCCACAGCCACGCGAGCGCGGCGAGCCCTGCCGCGACCGGCACGAGCGCGAGCGGCTGCGCCCACTCGCTCGGCGCCACGACCTGCGCGATGCCGACCACGTACGCGACGTGGCCGAGCCAGAACGCGCCCAGCCCGGCCAGGAACGCGCGCTTGCCGTCGCCGAGCAGCGCGATGTCGCCGACCAGGCCGAGGACGAGCCCGCTGACCATCCACGGCCGGCCGCCGCCCGCGAGCACGCCGACCGCGACGAACGCGAGCGACGCGATCACCTTCGCGACGGCGCGCGCGATCGATCCTCCGCAACGCTTCGCGTCGCTGCGCGTCCCGGCAGAGCCGGGACTCGCGATCGATCCTCCGCAACGCTTCGCGTCGCTGCGCGTCCCGGCAGAGTGCTCGCGCCACACCAGCACGGCGCACGCGATCGCGCACGCGATCGTGAGCGCGATCATCCGGGCGGATCCCAGCCGCCGAGCGCGCGCATCACGAGCTCGAGCCGATCCTGGCCCCAGAACAGGTACTTGCCGGCGACGATCCACGTCGGCACGCCGAACACGCCCGCCGCCTGCGCCGCCGCCGTGCGCTCGGCGAGCGCCGCCTTGAGCTCGGGCTCGCGGGTGCGCTCCACCCACTCGCGCGGCAGGCCGCAATCGGCGAGCACGCCGCGCAGCGTGTCGTCGTCCTCGAGATCGCGTTGCTCGGCCCACATCGCGCGGCCGAGCGCGATCGCGAGCGTCGGATCGTCGCCGGCCACCAGGCACAGGCGCTGCGCCGCGATCGTGCGCTGCGGGAACTTGCGCGGCTCCGCGAACGGCACGCCCCACCAGCGCGCCCACCGGCCCATCTCGTGCTCGGTGTAGCGCCGCTTCGCCGCCGGCATCGCGTACAGCGGCACGTCGGCCTGGCCGATCGCGCGGAACAGGCCGCCGAGCAAGATCGGATGCAGGCGTGGCGTCACGCCGCACAGCGCGGCGAGCCGCGGCAGCTGCGTCAGCCCGAGATACGCGAACGGGCTCGCGACGTCGAAGTAGACGTCGAGCGTGCGCGGCGAACGAAAGCCCTGCACGCCGTCGCCGAAGCCGCGCCCGGCATCCTCGCGGCCGGCGAGCGCGGCCTCGACCCACGCGATCCGATCCTGGCCCCACGCGACGAGGCGATGGTCGATCACCCACGCCGGCGCGCCGAAGATGCCGAGCGCGATCGCGTCGTCGGTGCGGCGGCGCAGCTCGTCCTTGCGATCGTCGGCGCCGACGAGCGCGGCGGCGATGTCGGGCTCGCTCGTACCCGCCTCGCGCAGCGCGGCCGCGATCACGTCGTCGCGCGTGACGTCCTCGCCGCGCTGCCAGTACGCGGCATAGATCGCGTCGATCGCGCCCGGCCACCGGGAGTGCGGCAGGGCGAGCAGGACGCGCAGCGCCCGCACCGTCCGCATCGGATGTGCGGGCGGGACGCGCAACGGGACGCCGAACAGCTCCGCCCAGCGCTGCATGTCGGCCAGGTTGTGGCGAGCCTTCTGCGGCGACAGCGTCGCCATCGGGCCATCGCCGGCGCCGATCCCGCGAAACACGCCGCCAAGGAGCATCGGCCGCCACACGAGTGACGCGCCGAATGCGCGCGCGAGCGCGGGCGCACGCCGCGACGCGAGGTACGCGTACGGGCACGAGAAGTCGAACCAGAGCTCGAGCTGCACGGCTTCGCCAAGAGCATGCCAGGTGTTCACGTGTGTGATGCAACCGCGATCACCCGCCCGCCACTTGGGCTTTCCCGATCGCCTTCGGGACGTTAGACTCGGTGGGTCACCGATGGCCAAACTGGTCGACGGCTTCAAAGACGGCCGGCCCGAGCTCGGGCGGCGAACGTTTTTGGTCCCCGAAAATCATTCCGAGGTGTTGGCGCTGCTCTACCACGAGCAGACCGGCATCGTCGGGGGGTTACCGGTCGGTCCGGTCACGACCGACCCGTTCGGCGCCCACGGTATACGCATGTATCCCGATCAGGACCCGGTCGTGCTAGAAGAGACGCGTCGTTACTTCGAGAAGCTCGCCGAGCGGTTCTCGAACGATCTTCCGAAAGCATAGACATCGATCGAGTTTTTGGCGTGATGGTTTTTTGGGCGGTGGCGGCCTCTGCCATCGGCATCGGCCTCGCTGGTTGCACCACGAGGCAGGTCAAGGACACCGACTGTCGGTGCGCCGAGCCGAAGCAAGTCGTAGCGGTCGCGCGCGATGCGGCGCCGGCCGACGCGATGGTCGTGCCGCCAGGGTCGCCACCGTTCGCGATGTTCGGCGGCGATGCGCGCCACACCGGGCGGCGCGGCGGGCCCGCGCCGGCGAAGCCGCCGAGCGAGGCGTGGAGCGTCGACGTGCACGGCGTCGTCGCCGGCTCGCCGACGATCGGCCCGGACGGCGCGATCTACGTCGCATCGCACGACGGCGCGCTGTACGCGATCGAGCCGAACGGCAAGGTGCGCTGGCGGTTCGCGACCAAGGATCGCTCGTGGAGCACGCCGGCGATCGCCGAGGACGGCACCGTCTACGTCGGCTCCGACGACGATCACCTGTACGCGGTCGGGCGCGACGGGACGCAGAAATGGGCGCTGCGGCTCGGCGACTGCGATCCGAAAGGTTTCGGGCCCGAGTCGTCGCGCTGCGACGTCGACGGCGGGCCGACGATCGGCCCGGACGGGACCATCTACGTCGGCGGCGACGGCATCCACGCGGTCTGGCCCGACGGCACGCTGCGCTGGAAGCTCGCGACCGCCGAGCATTGTGCCTCGACCCCGGCGCTCGCGCCCGACGGCACGGTGTACGCCGGCTGCGAAGACGACGCGCTCTACGCGATCGCGCCCGACGGCACGAAGAAGTGGGACGTGCGCACCGGCGGCGACGTCGACAGCTCGCCCGCGGTCGGCGGCGACGGCACGATCTACGTCGGCAGCGACGATCACGGCATCTACGCGATCACGCCGGCCGGGCAGGTCGCGTGGCGCACGCTCACCGGCGGCGACGTGCGCGGTGGCCCGGCGCTCGCCGCCGACGGCACGATCTACGCGGGCAGCTTCGATCGCGCGCTGTACGCGCTCGCGCCCGACGGTCACGTCAAGTGGCGGCTCGCCACGGCCGACAAGATCGCGGCGACGCCGGGCGTCGCGACCGACGGCACGATCGTCGTCGGTTCCGAAGACGAGCACGTCTACGCGGTCGAGCCCGACGGCACGCTGCGCTGGCTGGTCGCGCTGCCCGGCGACATCGACACCACGCCCGCGATCGCCGCCGACGGCACGATGTACGTCGCCGGCGACGACGGGCACGTCCACGCATTCAAATGAAGACGCATGAAAGCAGATAAAGAAGACATGTCTAGTTTCGATCGACAGGCCATCTTGGAAGTCCTGTCACGCCTGGTCACGCCGGGCATCAAGCTCACCGCGCTCGCCGACGATCTCGGCGCGCGCAAACACGAATACGCCGCGCTGCGCGCGGAATTGCTCGAGCTCGTCGAGGAGGGCGTGGTTCACGTGCTCCCCGGCGGCGCGTTCGCGATCGCGCCGAAAGGGCGCGACGCCGACCCGCAATCGCGCGCGGCGCCGGCGCCCAACGACCGGCTTCAGGCTCCAGGCGCGAGGCCGCAGGCCAAGAAGAAAGAAGCGGCGAAGCGCGTGCGTGCCCCGAAGGCGACGTTGCCCTGGAAGAAGCCGGAGCCCAAGCCGGAATACGATCCCGACACCGGCGAGGTCTCTGCTCGGCCCGAAGCCCGAAGCCTGAAGCGCGAAGCCTCCCGTGATGCGACCGTAGGTCGCATCACGGTCCATCCCGCCGGCTACGGCTTCGTCGCGACCGACGACGGCGAGACCGTGTTCGTGCCGGCGAAGTATCGCGGCACGTCGCTCGACGGCGACCGCGTCGAGGTCGACACCTGGCCGGGCGTGCGCGGCACCGAAGGCCGCGTCACGCGCGTGCTCGCACGCGGCCGCGCGCGGCTGACCGGCATCCTGCGCCGCGTCGGGCGCGTCGTGTATCTCGAGCCCGACGATCCGCGCATCGCGGCCGATTACGGCCGGGTCGGCATCGACGACGCGGGAATCGCCGGGCGGCCCGGCGATTCCCGACATTCGTACGGAGGTGGCGTCGGCAAGGACGGCGACGCGGTCGTCATCGAGATCACGCGCTACCCGGATGCGGTGCGCCACGAGCTCGCCGGCAAGGTGCTCAAGGTGCTCGGCGATCCGGAAGATCCGCGCACCGAGATCGAGAAGATCCTCGCGTGCGCGGTGATTCCCATGGAGTTTCCCGACGACGTCGACGCGCAGGCGCGCGCGACCCACCAGGAGCTCCAGCCCACCGACTTCGCCGATCGCATCGACCTCCGCGACCGCCGGTTCTGCACGATCGATCCCGAGACCGCGCGCGACTTCGACGACGCGCTGTGCATCGAGGACGGCCCGCACGGCGGCCCGCGCGTGTGGGTCGCGGTCGCCGACGTCTCGCACTACGTGCGGTGGAACGATCCGCTCGATCGCGAGGCGACGATCCGCGGCGTGTCGGTGTACTTGCCCGACCGCGTGATCCCGATGCTGCCGCACCAGCTGTCGGCCGGCATCTGCTCGCTGAACCCGCTGGTCGATCGCTGCGCGATGGTCGTGCGGCTCGATTACACCGACGACGGCGAGTGCATCGACGTCAGCTACGCGGCCGCGGTCATCCGCAGCAAGGCGCGGCTCGACTATCCCGGCGTCGCGGCCGCGCTCGAGGGCGACTTCCGCGGCCGCCGCGAGCAGTACCGCGTGTGGCAGAGCGAGCTCGGCCGGCTGCACGCGCTGTCCCGCGTGCTGCGCGCCAAGCGCGCGGCGCGCGGCGCGCTGGATCTGGAAATCGCCGAGCCCAAGGTGGTGCTCGACGCCGACGATCCGCGGCTCGTGCGCGACGTCGTCAAGGCGAAGGGCGATCCGGCCGTCAAGCAGGCCTACCAGCTCGTCGAGGAGTTCATGATCGCCGCGAACGAAGCGGTCGGCCGCTTCTTCCGCAAGCGCGGCGCGCCGACCGTGTGGCGCGTGCACGCGCCGCCCGCCGCCGATCGGGTCGCGCAGCTCGCGGAGCTGCTCGGCGCGTTCGGGATCCGCGTCGATGCCGAGGAGGCGCAGACGCCGCTCGGCATGAAGCGCGTGCTCGACCAGATCGCCGAGAAGCCCGGCGCGCAGGCGTTCTCGTTCCTGGTCCTGCGCACGCTCACGCAAGCGGTGTGGGACACCGTGCCGGTCGGCCACTTCGGCCTGGCCTCCGGCGACTACCTGCACTTCACCTCGCCGATCCGCCGCTATCCCGATCTGCTCGTGCACCGGCTGCTCAAGCACCACCTGCATCGCGACGGCGCGGCATCGGGCGGCGGCTACGGCAAGCAGCCGCCGCCGGTCGAGGCGCTCTCCGAGCTCGCGGCCGCGTCGAGCGCGCACGAGCGGCGCGCGATGGAGGCCGAGCGCGAAGCGGTCGCGATGTACCGCGCGTATTTGATGCGCGATCAGGTCGGCGAGCGCTTCAGCGGCACGGTCTCGGCCGTGACCAGCTTCGGCGCGTTCGTCGAGATCGAGGAGCCGTTCGTCGAGGGCCTGATCAAGCTCGACTCGCTCGGCGAGCCGTTCGATTACGACGAGGTCCACATGCGGCTGTCGGGTCGCCGCACCGGCCGCTCGCTCGAGCTCGGCGATCGCGTGACCGTCGAGATCCAGAACGTGAGCGTGCTGCGCCGCCGGATCGACTTCACGCTGATCGACACCGCGCCGAAGCGCGAGCACGGCATGGTTGCCCCGGCGACCAAGCCGCCGCGCCTCGAGCCGAGCCCGCGCGCTGCAATCCCGGACAAGCGCCGCGCCGGCCGCCACGCCGAGCGCGCGCAGCCCCAGGCCCGCCACGCTCACGCGAGCGGCGGCAAGCTCCGCCTCGGAGTGTCGCATCGCGGCAGGAAGAAGAAGTAAGCGTCAGCGGATCGTCACCCGGCTGAAGTAGCCGAGCACGTGTACGAGATCGCGCTGTACGCGCTGCTCGCGCATCTTTCGTACATCGCCGTCGCGAACGACGATCGAGGCGATGCCGTGGACGTCGGCGTAGAGGCGCGTGTGGATCCGCGTCGTTCCGGGCTGATCGCCCGGCACGCAGACGATTTCGCCCCAGACCTCCGCGTGGGCGTTGCCGGTGTCCTGGAACGTCAGCATGCGCGCCTGCGGCGTCTCGTGGAACGACAGGTTGTCGCGGTTGCCGTCGGGCTTGACCAGCGTGACCCGAGCGTCACGACCGTGCCGCCAGGTCACGATCACGCGGGCGACGTCGGGGAAGACCTCGACCCAGCGCGCGTAATCCTCGACCACTGCGAAGATCTCGGACGGGTCGCCCGGGACGGTGGCTTCCCCCTCGGTGATCGAGGGGTCATTGGCGCTCTGATAGACGCGCACGCCCGGATCTGCATACGCCGGAATGGCCAGCGTCAGGGCGACGAGGACGGGGACGGCCCGCACGGGACATTCTTTGGAGCAACCTCCATGCCGCGCGCAAGTCTTTTATTCATTACATCTCACCGTGCACGGCCTTCCGTCACTGTCGGAATGTTCGCCATGCCCACGACAGGATTGTCAGGGAGCCACGGTGACCGGGAAGTTGCTCGCGTGTCCGCCGTCCCCGATCTCCCCGTGTGGCCCATAGCCCCAGCAGAACAGGTGGCCGGCATCATCGAGCGCGCACGCGTGGTAAAGCCCGACCGTGATCCCCGTCCAGGTGTGCCCCGACGGAAGCTGGACCGGCGCGGCGACCGGGTCGTCGTTGCCGGTGGTGCCGCGCCCGAGCTCGCCGTCTTCGTTGTAGCCCCAGCACTCGGGCACGCCGCCGCAGATCGCGCACGAGTTCTCGAAGTTGATCGCCAGCGCCGTACAGCCCGCGAGCGGCCCGTGCGCGTCCTCGACCTGTGCGGGCGAGGTCAGGACGCTGCCCGTCGGGGTCGGCTGGCCGGCCTGGCTCTGGCTGTCCTGTCCCCAGCACCACACGTTGCCGCCGGCGAGCTCGCACGCGGTCTCGTAGTCCGCCGCGACCGCGGTCACGCCGCTCGCTTCTTGCGGTGCGCCCGGGTTGTCGTCTGCGTTCATCGTGCCGTCGCCGAGCTGTCCGTACGTGTTGTCGCCCCAGCACACGCGCGACCCGTCGGCGAGCGCCGCACATCCGAACTGGTCGCCGAGCTGCATCGACACGATGGGCTGCGCGACCAGCAGCGCGACCGATGGAGTCATCGGTGTCGTCGTGGCGGTGCCGATCACGACCCCCCAGCACTCGAGCTGTCCCCCGCCCACGGCGCACGATCCCGGATCGCCGGCGAAGATCTGCGTCCACGTTCCGGACGGCGGCGGGACGGTCGTCACCGCATCCGAACTCGAGCTTCCCGCGCCGAGCTCGCCGTTGTTGTTTCGCCCCCAGCAGTGCAATGCGCCGTTCTCGCGCTCGCACGTGAAGTTGTAACCGGCCCTCATCTCGTCGGGCGTGCCGATCTGCGCCGGTCCCGGCTCGGGGAGCGGCGCGTCGCACGGCTCCGACGGCAGGCACACCTGAGTCTCGCCGCGGGCCACGCCAGCGCGGACCGCGCCTTCGCCGTCGTAGCCCCAGCAGTACACGTGATCGTCGCTCGCGATCGCGCACGTGTGCTCGTCCCCGCCCGCGGTCGACTTCCATGTCAGCCCCTCTCCGGGCGGCGTGATCTCGACCGGCAGGAGCCGGCTGGACGGCGCGCCCTGGCCGAGCTCGCCGTTCACGTCGTCGCCCCAGCACGATAGCTTGGTGCCGTCGAGCAGGCATGCGAAGCGGGTCTGCGCCTCGGGATACGGCAGCGAGCCGGACCGATCGACCACGCTGGCGGCGCCGATCGGCTTGGCGTTGGAGATGTCGATCGGCGGGTTCTGCACCCAGAACCCGTCGCCGAGCTCACCGACGTACTCGTACCCCCAGCACTCGGCCTGTCCGGCGTTCACGCCGCAGGGCGAGCCGCCATCCGGCGCGGCGAATGTCCACGTCTCGTCGGTGCCGAGCTGGGTGGGTGTCGTCAGCGTCGCGCCCGGCAAGTCGCCCCAGCACCACAGCTGGCCGGCGGTCGCGGTCGGATCCGTGCTGGCGATGGCACACGTGCCGTTGTTCTTGGCAAACACGTGGAGCACGACGAGGCCGCCGCCGAGCGCGACCGCGGTCGGCTTGATGATCTCCATCGTCGCCGCGTCGGGCACGGCCTGGTGCGCGTTGTTCGCGCCCCAGCACCACAGGCCCTGGCTGGCGCTGATCGCGCAGCCGTGACGATAGCCGAGTGATACTTCGCTCCAGTCGGTGATCGTCGAGTCGACCGGCGTGGCGAACGAGACGTCCATGCGGCTGTCCCCGATCGCGTCGCTCGCGCCCCAGCACCACAGCTGGCCGGCGCCGATCGCGCACGAATGCACGCCACCGGCGGCGACGGTCTCGAACGCGGGCGCCATCGCCATCGGCGAGAGCGCGACCGGGGCCGGCGCGAGCACGTTCCCGCCCGCCCCACCTTCGGCCTGGCCTTCCGCGTTGCGCCCCCAGCACGATACGACGCCGCCCTGGATCGCGCATGCGTGGGCGCCGCCGACCGCGAGCGCCGACCACGTGTCGGTGCCGACTCGCGCCGGGCTGGCGTCGAGTGCCGGAGTCGTGCCCACGCCGAGCTGGCCCTCGGAGTTGTCGCCCCAGCAGTACAGCTCGCCCTGGACATCGAGCCCGCATGCGTGGCGCGCGCCGAGGCCGAACGCTTGGAAGTCGATCGAGAGCGGCTTGCACACCGTGCCGTCGTCGGGCATGCACTGGCCGGCCATGCAGCGGTAGCCGTCGGGGCACTCGGTCGTGCACTGGATGCCGCACGCGTCCTTGGGCGGTGAATAGCAGCCGGCGAGCGCGAGGGCGCACGCGTACAGCCACCGCTGAGTCTCCACGAGACCATCTTACCTCAGCCGCGCGCCGCCAGTGCTTCGAGCAGCTTGCGGCGCGTGATCGGCTTGGCAACGAGCGCGCGCACCCCGAGGTCGCGGGCACGCCGGCGGTGCTCGGGGTTCGCGCGCGACGTGATGATGACGATCGGCGTGGTCTTGAAGCGTTCGTCCTTGCGCAGCCGCGCGATCAGGTCGAAGCCGCCGAGCTCGGGCATCTCGAGGTCGGTCACGACGAGGTCGTAGCGGAGCTGGCGCGTCATCTGGAGCGCGCGCGCGCCGTCCTCGGCGACGTCGACGATCCAGCCCTCGCGGCCCAGCATCGTCGTCATCGCCTCGCGGATCGCGCGCGAATCGTCGACGACGAGCGCGCGGCCGGCGAGCACCATCGGGCCGCTCGAGCTCTCGGCGACATCGCCCGGCGCGTCCGGATACACCCGGCGCACGAGCTGTGCCGGGTCGAGGATGAGCTGGACCTTGCCCGACCCGCTGATCGTCGCCGCCGCGTACAGCGTGAGGGGAGCGAGCAGGGGCCCCAGCGGCTTGATGATGATCTCGCGCGGGCCGACGAGCTTGTCGACGGTGCACACCAGGTGCTTGCCGGCGAACGACACGACGACGCCGGGGCGGCGATCGTTGGTCGCGCCGTGGCCGAGCAGCATCTCGAGGCGCAACACCGGCACCGGCTCGAGCTTGAGCAACGCGGTGTCCGCGCCGGGCTCGACGAGCGTGGTGTCGACGACGTGCACCGCGGGAATCGCGTAGACCTGGCCGCCGACCTTGAACAGCATCGCCTGCGCGAGCGACGTCGACAGCGGAAGGCGCAGGCTGAACGTCGTGCCGCGGCCGGGCGCGGAGCTGACCTTGACCTCGCCGCCGAGCCGCGCGATGGTCTGGCGCACGAGATCGAGGCCGATGCCGCGGCCGGCGAGCTCGTCGGCGTCGCCGCGGATCGAGACCCCGGTGCCGAGCGCGTCGAGCACGTCGGCGTCGGTCGCGATCTGCGCGCGCGCCGTCGTCCACCGGCCGGTCGCGATCAGCCGCTCGCGCAGCGCGGCGGTGTCGACGCCGCGGCCATCGTCGGAGACGTCGAGGACGAGCAGGTGGCCGTCCTGGCGGGCGCGGATCGCGATCGTCGCGGCCTCGGGCTTGCCGCGCGCGGCCCGCTCCTCCGGCGACTCGATGCCGTGCGCGACCGCGTTGCGGAGCAGCTGCGTGATCGGATCGACGAGCTGCTCGGCGACCGCCTTGTCGAACTCGGTGTCCTCGCCGAGCGTGCGCAGCTCGACCTTGACGCCGGTCGCGCGGCGCAGCGCGCGCAGCGTGCGCGCCGCGTGCGACATCAGATTGCGCGCGGTGTCCATGCGGATGCGCGTGAGCCCGCGCTGGAGCTCGCCGATCGTGCGGCGCAGCGCCTCGATCTCGTCGAGCAGCGCCGCGGTCGTCTGCGATAGCAGCGCGGCCTGGCTCGCCAGCTCGCCTTCGGCCTCGCCGAGCACGCGCGTGCTGCCGCCGGCATCCAGCGCGTCGCGCAGCGTCTGCCGCGTGCGCGCGAGGTCGCGCGCGAGCGTGCGCAGGAGCTGGACGCGGCGCTCGATGCGCGTGCGGTCGAACAGGAGCTCGCCCGCCGACGACATCAGCGCGTCGACGCGCTCGGGCTCGACGCGCAGGTAGGTCTTGGGCTCCGGCGATGCCACCGCGTCGGTGCCGACCTCGAGCACGGGCTCGGGCTCGCCGGCTTCCGTGATCGTCGGCATCGACAGCGAGTCGCCGGCGGTGCCGGGGCTCTCGAGCACCGGCACGCCGCGCGGCTCGGAGTCGAAACGCACGCGCGCGATCTCGCGCGTCGATCGTCGCCCCTGTGTCATCGACTCGCCGGGCTCCCCGGGGCCGGCGACGATCTTCTCGATCTGTTCGCGCACGCGCGCCGCGATCGGTTCGGCCGTGGCGGGCTCGACCGCGAGCTGGTCGAGATACGCGCGCATGCCGTCGGTGACCTCGACGATGAGATCGGGTGTTTGCGCCGTCCACGGCGACGGCTCGCGCGCGAGCACGGCGAGCGCGCTCTCGAGCCGGTGCGACAGGTCGACCATCACCGCGAGGCCGACCGTGCCGGCCGCGCCCTTGAGCGTGTGCGTGACCCGCATCAGCTCGGTCAGCACCTCGGGGGCCGGCCGCGCCGAGCCGCCGGCGAGCACGCGCGTCGTGACCGCCTCCAGCGCGTCGTGCGCCTCGGCGCGAAACAGCTGGCGCAGCATCGCGAGCTCGTCGGCGTCGAAGTCGAGGTCGTCACCCATGTCAGGCGGCGCCTTCGATCGACGAGGTGACGAGCTCGAGCGCGCGCCGCACGAGCCGCACCGGATCGAGCAGCTGGAGCGGCCGCCCGGTCGCGTCGACCACCGCGCCGGCTTGCTCCGACAGGCTCGCGACGTGATCGACCTGGTCGACGCGCAGCGCGCACACCTGCGCCTCGGCCTCGATCACGAGCGCGCCGTCGCCCTGGCGCGCGGGCGGGCCGGGCGGCTGGTCGAGCAGCGCCGCGACGTCGAGCACGGGCAAGATCGTGCCGTGCAGGTTGCACACGCCGCCGAGCGCGGGCGGCGCGGTCGGCACCGCGGTGACGAAGCCGAGCGTGACGACCTCGCGCACCCAGCGCAGCTCGATCGCGTAGCGCGAGCTCCCGAGGGCGAACACGATCACGTTGCGCAGCTCCGACACGCCGCGAGGATACCGTGCGTCGAGTCACGGCGAAAACTGCCGATCGACGAGGCCTGGCGCGTATACTGCGGCCATGCGGAAGGCCCTCGCGGCGGTCGCGGCGCTGGCGGCGTGCGGCGGAGGCTCGTCGCAGGGCCCGATCGACGCGCCGAACGACGACTTTCCCGACGCTTTCGTCGAGTTCCCCGACGCCGGGCTGATCTGGGAGCCGCTGATCTCGCGGAGCTGGTCGCTGCAGCCGATGGGCGAGGAGTGGGAGTGCACGCGGATGCAGGTGACGAGCGACACCTGGATCGCCGGGTTTCGCGAGCTCGCGCCGGCCGGCACCGACGAGCTCGTGCTGACCGTGTCGTCGACCGCGACGCCGCTCGGCGACTACGACTGCTCGGCCGCCAGCGTCGACACCACGATGATCTACGCCGCCGGCATCCGCACCGACGATCTCGTGTTCCCGACCGCCGCGGCCGTGCACGTGTCCGCCGGCCAGTACCTGAACCTCAACGTGCACCTGTCCCAGCTCGGCACGTCGACGTTGACCGGCACGTCGGGCGTGCTGGTCGCGACGACCGATCCGTCGCTGATCGCGCACCCGGTCGACATGTTCTTCGCGGGGACGGTGGTCATCAGCATCCCGAGCAACGACATGCCGAAGACCCAGCAGGGCGGGTGCTCGGCCGGAAGCGACTACCACATCGTCTCGCTGTGGCCGCACATGCACGCGCTCGGCACGCACCAGCAGCTCGTCGTCGGCGACCCGTCGACGGGTACCTCGACCACGCTGCTCGATGCCGACTACTCGGTGTCGTCGCAGGTCAACCATCCGGTCGCTGATACCGACGTCGCGATCAGCGACACGATCACGACGACGTGCACGTGGGTCAACGACACCGGCACGACCGTCGTGGCCGGCGACACCGTTGCCTCCGAGCAGTGCTTCACCGGCATCTACGAGTACTCGATCCCGGGATCGATGTATTCGTGCGTGACCGGGATCTAGCTTCTGGCGCGTGGGCGTGGTCGGGGCTAGCTCGCGGCCTTCGACTCGAGAACCAGCTCGGGCCGCGCGCGGTGCTCGACGACCTCGCGCGTGACCACGCACTCCTTGACGCCGGTCAGCGAGGGAATCTCGTACATCACGTCGAGCATGACTTCCTCGAGGATCGCGCGCAGGCCGCGCGCGCCCGAGTTGCGGCGCGCCGCTTCCTCGGCGATCGCGCGCAGCGCGTCGGGGCGGAAGTTCAGCTTCACGCCCTCGAGCTCGAACAGGCGGTGATACTGCTTCGCGAGCGCGTTCTTCGGCTTCCACAGGACCTCGGTCAGCGCGTCGACGTCGAGCGCGTCGCAGCTGACGATCACGGGCAGGCGGCCCATGAACTCCGGGATCATGCCGAACTTGATCAAATCCTCGGTGCGCGCCTGGCGGCGCAGCGCGTCCTTGTCGTCCTCGGCGGTCGACACCTCGGCGCCGAAGCCGAGGCCGCGCTGACCGGTGCGCCGGCGCACGATGTCCTCGAGGCCGTTGAACGCGCCGCAGCAGATGAACAGGATGTCGGTCGTGTCGATCTGGATCAGCTCCTGCTGCGGGCGGTTGCGCGCGCCGTCGGGCGTGATCGTCGCGGTCTTGCCCTCGAGGATCTTGAGCAGCGCCTGCTGCACGCCCTCGCCGGACACGTCGCGCGTCGGCGACGGGGTGCCGCCCTTGCGCGCGATCTTGTCGATCTCGTCGATGCAGATGATGCCGCGCGCGGTCTTCTCGACGTCGCCGCCGGCGGCGCGGAACAGCGCCTTGACCACGCTCTCGACGTCTTCGCCGACGTAGCCGGCCTCGGTCAGCGTGGTCGCGTCCGCGATCGCGAACGGCACGTCGAGCTTCTTCGCGAGCGTCTGCGCGAGCAGCGTCTTGCCCGAGCCGGTCGGGCCGAGCAGGAGGATGTTGCCCTTCTGCAGCTCGACGTCGGTCTGCTTGCCGCGCATGCCGATGCGCTTGTAATGGTTGTAGACCGCCACCGCGAGCGCGCGCTTGGCGTCCTTCTGACCGACGACGTACTTGTCGAGCTCCTCGACGATCGCCCGCGGCGGCGGGTACTTGGGACGCTCCGACGCCTCCTCCTTCGCGAGGATGTCGTTGCACAGAGTCACGCACTGGTCGCAGATGAAGACGCGCGGGCCGGAGATGAGCTTTCTGACCTCGCGGCGCTGCTTTCCGCAGAAGGAGCAGTGGAACTCTTCCATCCAGATCCAATTCTTACATGTTTGGAGGGCCAGGCAACAGGTCGAATGGCCGCGTCACGTATGACGCAGCAGGTAAAGTCCGCCATGGCTTGACGCGGTCCGCTGGCGAGGGATCACTCGCGGTGTGCGTGCCGTCGTGATTTGCGCGGATCCGGAGCGTTCGGCTCGTGAAGCCGCGTCGGTCGTGACGCTGGTCGCGGAGCTCGGCGCGCGCCTGTCGGTGGGCCGGTTCGATCTGGGCGGGCTCGATCTCGACGAGCTCGGCAAGCACCCACCGGATGTCGTGATCGTCGACGCCGGGGACGAGCTGCCGCGCGCGCAAAAGACGATCCAGAAGCTGCGCGACGGCGGCCCGCTCGTCGAGATTCCGATCCTCGTCGCGGTCACGGTCGCGCGGTTGCCCGCGCTCGACTTCTCGATCGGGTTCGACGACTTCGTGCTGCTTCCGATCGTACCGGCCGAGCTGTACGCGCGCATGCGCCAGCTCGACTGGAAGTCGGCGACGTTCGGATCCGACGAGGTGATCAAGATCGACGACCTCGTGATCGACATCGCCGGCTACGAGGCGCGCATCGCGGGCCGGCGCGTCGATCTGACGCATCAGGAGTTCGAGCTGCTCCGGTTCCTCGCCCAGCATCGCGGCCGCGTGTTCACGCGCCAGGCGCTGCTCGAGCGCGCGTGGGGGTACCAGTACGCCGGGGGCACGCGCACGGTCGATATCCACGTCCGGCGCGTGCGCAGCAAGCTCGGCGCGGTCGGCGAGCTCGTGGAGACCGTGCGCAACGTCGGCTACAAGATGCGCGGCTGAGGCCTCGCCTGGGCTCCGGTCCGAGTTCTGGCCTAAGGGGGAAGCCCGACCTCCGAAGTCCTGTATCCTCATCACGTGGCAGGTCGCGCCTCCATCGTCGGAGCCGCCGAGACAGACGTCGGCAAGGTGCGCGATCACAACGAGGACAATCACTTCCTCGATCCCGAGGCGGGCATCTTCCTCGTCTGCGATGGCATGGGCGGCCACGCCGCGGGCGAGGTGGCGAGCGCGATGGCTGTTCAGAAGATCCGCGAGCTGTGGTCGAGCGAGGCGACCCAGACGATCGCGGACCAGTGGCTCGCGCAGGGCACCGCCGATGCGCACCGCGAGCTGATGAGCGCGATCGAGAACGGCGTGGTCGCCGCGCACGACGCGATCATCGCCGAGGCCCAGCGCGACAAGACCAAGGGCGGCATGGGGACGACGCTCGTCGGCGGCATCGTCGTCGGCAACGAGATCCTGTTCGCACACTGCGGCGACTCGCGCGCGTACCTCGTGCGCGACGGCATCGCGATGCAGCTCACCGAGGACCACACGCTGCTCGCGCGGCTGCTCGCCGCGGGCATCGACGTCGATGTCAACGGCGACGGCGCGCGGTTCAAGAGCATGCTCACGAACGCGCTCGGCATCGGCCAGGACTGCAAGGTGTCGACGTTCGTCGTGCCGCTCGCCGACGGCGATCGCTTCCTGCTGTGCAGCGACGGCGTCACCGAGTACGTGCAGGAGCCCGAGATCGGCGAGGTGCTGTGCAAGCAGCCGAGCCCGGCGCGCGCGGCGCAGCGCCTGATCGAGCTCGCGCTCGAGCGCGGTGGCGGCGACAACGCGACCGCGGTCGTCGTGCGCGTGCTCGAGGCCGGCGAGACCGCGCGGCCCGCCGAGGCGCTGCGCAAGGATCAAGCCGTGCTCGACGCGTGCACGCTGTTCGCGAAGCTCACACCGCAGCAGCGGCTGCGTGCACAGCGCATCGCGCTGCCGCGCGAGCACGTCGCCGGCGAGCGGATCCCGGCGATCGCGCTCGGCGATCGCGTCGCGTGGATCGTGGTCGACGGCGAGCTCGATCAAGACGGCGTGGTGCGCGGGCCGAGCGCGCTCCTGTACCCCGAGGCGCTGCTCGCGGACCGGCCGCTGCCCGACAAGGAAGGCCTCGCGGTCACGCGTGGCGTGGTGCGCACGCTCGCCGTGCGCGCCGACGATTTTCACGAGCTGTGCGATGACGACTCCGAGCTCGGCGAGGCGCTGCTCGCCGCGCTCGCGGCCGAGATCGCGTCGCACGCGCCGATGCGGCACACCGGCAAGATCGCGGTCGATCGCGACGACGATGCCCGCGCGCGCGGGCCGACCGATCCGGGCGAGCTCGGGCGTGCGGAGACGATGCCGCCCGAGAACGTGACGATGGGCGAGCTCGGGCGCGCGACGACCGCGCCGGTCGCGCCGGCGCCGGCGCCCGCACCGCCCGCGCCCGCGCCTGCACCTGCGGCCGCGCCTGCACCTGCGGCCGCGCCTGCACCTGCGGCCGCGCCTGCACCTGCGGCCGCGCCTGCACCTGCGGCCGCGCCTGCACCTGCGGCCGCGATCGATCGCCACCGCGCGCGCACCGAGAGCGACGAGCCCGAGATCGAGATCACGGCGGCGCCGGAGGGCGAGCCACCGGCGGACGAGATCGCGATCTCGCGTGCGATCACGCCGCGTCGCGCATCGAGCGAGCGCTTGTTCCTCGCCAAGGAGGAGCGCGCCGTCGCGGCCGCCGACCTCGAGGACGCACTCACCAAGCTCACGGTCGACAACCAGTGGGCCGAGCTCGACGACTCGGGCCCCGAGCTCGCGCCGCCGTCGCGCCCGCCGACGCAGCCCCCGCCGGTCGCCGCGGCGGCGCCTGCACGTGCGAAGAGCGCGAAGTCGGATCACAGCGAGCCGGAGATCTCGATCCTCGCGCCCGAGGCCGAGGTCGAGGCCGCGCCCGAGCTGGCGGTGCCGGCACCGGACGAGACCGGTGAAGGCGAAGAGCCCGAGGAGATCGTGATGACCGTCGACGACGACGAGGAGGGTCGCGTCGCGTTGCCGGTCGAGGACTCGTCGGGCGAGGTGCTGACGATGATCGCGGACGAGCCCTCGGATGCCGAGATCGTGATCGAGCGGAATCGCGAGTAGGCGAGCGGTTACGGCCGCGTGTACTCGGTGAGATCCATCGTGACCTCGCCGAGCTCGGTCTGCGCCGACATCTTGAGCGGCACGCGGTCGGCGTCGTCGGACAGCCACACCGTGAACGTGCGGGTCGGCGTCTGCGACTCGACGCTGAAGTCGGCGCGCGCGCGGTACGACGCGCCCGAGTACTTCACGGCGCGCCGGTTGCCGAGGACCGAACCGATCGTCTCCTCGCCGACGTAGCGCACGTCGACGCGCCACAGCCGGCGGCCGCCGACGACGTACACCGTGCGCGTCGTGCCGGGGGCCGCGCGCCAGCCGCGCAGCTGCGCCATCGCCGAGTGCGTGTCGTGCACGGTCTGCGCGCCGAAATCGAGCTTGAACGCGTGCGGCTTGGTGTCGTCGTCGCGCGTGTACGTGACGTTCGCGATCGTGCCGGTGAAGCGCGCCTGCGCCTTCGTGGTCTTGCCGTCCTGCACGACGTAGGTGTCGAGCTGCAGCGGGCGGCCGCTGTCGAGATCGATCACGGTCGTCGCCTCGTCGACGATCTTCTTGAGCAGCGCCGCGGCCCCGGCGGTCGCGGCGCGCGACTTGACGACGACCGCGCGATGGCCCTCGTACTGGCCGGCCTCGCCGACCGCGAGCTGCGCCTCGCCCGCGAGGATGCCGCCGAGCCTGACCTCGAACGCCATGCTCTCGCCGGGATTGAGCCCGACCTCGCCGGGCACGCTCGAGACGACCGCGACCTTGCCGTGCGATGCCGGCAGCGTGGTCGCCTCGGCACCGGCGCAGCCCGCCAGCGCGGCAGCGACCAGCGGCCATCGCGAGGTGCGTCGCATCGGCTTCTAGGATAGCTTGCGTTCGTGGAGCGCGGCACTGCAGTCGGCGTCACGCTCGGCGATCCGGCCGGAATCGGCCCCGAAATCGTCGCAGCGGCGCTCGCCGCGGCGTCGAGCGAGCAGCGGTCGCGCATCGTCGTGTACGGCGATCGCGCCCCACTCGAGCGCGGCGCGCGCGCGATCGGCGTCGAGTTGCCGGCGATCGCGATCGAAGGCGTCGGCACCGGCGATGCCGCGGTGGCGGGCGCACCCGACCTGGCGAGCGGCGCGGCGCAGGTCGGCTACCTCGAAGCGGCGACCGCCGCCGCCGTGCGCGGCGAGCTCGGCGCGATCGTGACCGCGCCGATCTCCAAGACGTGGGCGCGGCGCGCCGGGTTTGCATTCCCCGGCCACACCGAGATGCTCGCGGCGCGGCTCGGC
>Ga0335083_10001571_pt1 | contig 31176 bp, 29 predicted proteins | sample Lox_Sample_42_FD_206716 | JGI IMG/M metagenome (GOLD analysis project Ga0335083, IMG submission 206716) | Soil microbial communities from Loxahatchee National Wildlife Refuge, Florida, United States - Lox_Sample_4.2 | ecosystem: Environmental > Terrestrial > Soil > Wetlands | place: USA...
GGCGTCGGCGCTCATTGGCCTTTTCTCTCCGACGCCGGCCGCATCGTCCAAAAAGATCTGGACATCGCCGAGTACACCGATCCCGTCCACAATCCGATGATCCCCCACGTGATTGTGCTCGAACCCGGTTTGGTTGTTTATAAGATCTACAACGGCTATTGGTTTTTTGGCCGTCCCACTGTAGAAGATCTCCGTCAGGACCTGCGCGCCGTCACCAAAAAATGCCGGCCGGACTGGGACATCACCACGCCCGAGCTCAAAGCCGCGTGGCAGCAAGGCCGCAAGGAACTCTTCTATCCATATGGCAAAACCTACGTCCAGACTCTCGGCGAGCAGGACTAGGTTGACAGCGGCTCAATGCTGGCCGAGACGTTCCGCAATCGATGCATCAAACGGTCGCGAGCGGCCCTGTTCATCGGCTTCGTCGATTCGAGCGAAAGCGTTCTGCGTATAGCGCACGCCCAGCCAGCGAAACGGCTCAATCTCCCATTTTGGCGAGCGGCGCTGCGCAAGCGGCAAGGTTTCAAGCTCGGTGCGTTTCTCCATGATCAAACTCGCCAGGACCCTTCCGGCCAGGTTGGTGGTCGACACGCCTTGCCCCGTGTAGCCGCATGCCATCGCAATTCGCGTAGCTGGGTCAAAGGTAGCGGCCGGCATCCAATCTCGCGGCATTCCGAGCGGACCGCCCCAGGCATGCGTGAACTTGATCCCGTCGAGCCCAGGAAACCACTCCACCACCGCGCCGCGCGCACGAGCATGCGTGGCCTGGTGCCGATCCTGGCCATCGGTGATCTTGGATCCCCAGCAATAAGGCGCGCCCCGGCTTCCAAACAGGATCCGTCCGTCGGCGGTTTTGGTGAGGTAGTCGACCGTCAAGCGATTGGACGCGACGCTCTCGCGATTTCGCCAGCCGATTTTAGACCACTGCGCATCCGTCAGCGGCTCGGTCAAAACGATTAGCGAGTATACCGGCATCAGGCCGCGACGAAATTGCGCGAGCCGCGTGAGGTAAGCCTCTCCGGCCAGAACGATCGCTTTGCGCGCGCGTACTTCGCCTGCGCGGGTCAGAAGTCTCGGCGTGGCGCCGCCTTCAAAACTGATTACTTCCGTTTGTTCGTAGATCACTCCTCCGCGCTGCTCCACCGCACGCGCCAGTCCGCGCACCAGCCGGCCCGGGTGGATACTGGCGCAATCGGCGGAGTACATTGCCCCTTTGAGATTTGTGACGTTGATTCGCTCGCGCGCTTCTTCCGCGCTCAAGAGCCGGTGCCGGCCGGCTAGCCCCAGCCGCTCGTAATCCGCATACGTGGCCTGAATTGCCGGTATTTGGTGCGCGCCTCGGGCCAGGCTCAAGTAACCGCCTTTGTGATAATGCGCGTCGATCTGTTCCTCCGCGCATACGCGGCCCACTTCCTCTACTGACTCGAACATCGCCAGTAGCAGCGATCGCGCCGATTCGCGCCCGTAGCGGCGTTCCAGCATCGCCGCTGTCACCGGAAATTTCGGCGAACACCATCCTCCGTTGCGCCCCGACGCCCCGAAGCCCGCGATCTCTTTTTCCACCACGCCGACGCTCAGCGCCGGGTTCTGCCGCAGAAGATAATACGCAGTCCAGAGCCCCGAGTACCCGCCGCCGAGAATAGCGACATCCACTTCTGTGGACCGCTCCAGCGGCGGCCGCGGCGTCAACGGCTCTCCCGCGTTTTCAAGCCAAAAACTGTATGTTCTGTAATCCGTCATATCGGATGAATGATACGCTGCAAGAAATTGCGCGTGCGGTCGGCTTGCGGATTAGTGAGCACCTCGCGAGCCGCGCCGCTCTCGACAATCACGCCGCCGTCCATGAAAACAACGCGATCAGCCACCTCTCGCGCGAAGGCCATTTCATGCGTCACCACAAGCATAGTCATTCCTTCGTCTGCCAGCGACCGCATGACACGCAGCACCTCACCCACCAATTCCGGATCAAGCGCCGACGTGGGCTCGTCAAACAGGATCGCGACCGGACGCATAGCCAACGCCCGGGCGATGCCGATGCGCTGCTGTTGGCCGCCCGAGAGCTCCGATGGATAAGCGTCCGCCTTATCGCGCAGCCCTACCTTTTCGAGCAGTTCCAGCGCCTGGTCGCGCGCTTCGGCACGTCCGACATTCCGCACATAGATCGGTCCTTCCATGATGTTCTCGATCGCCGTGCGATGTGGAAAGAGATTGAACTTCTGAAACACCATCGCGACTTTGCTTCGCACCTGGCGTAGCGTTCCCTCCCCCACCGCGACGCCATCCACCATCACCGACCCGCTGTCCGGTTTTTCCAGGCCATTAATGCATCGCAGCACGGTCGATTTGCCCGAGCCCGAGGGGCCGATCAGACAAACCACCTCTCCCTTTTGGGTCGAAAATGTGATGCCGCGCAGCACTTCATGTTGACCGAAGTTCTTGCGCAGATCCGATATCTCGATCATCGAACCGCAAATCTCCGTTCCAGCCATCGCGTTAGGAACGTCAAAGGCAGGCTCATCGCCAGATACAACAACGCCACCAGCGTGTAAACGGTCATATTCTTGAACGTCGAAACTGCCAGCAATTGGCCGGCCCGCGTGAGTTCCGCCACCGTGATGGTTGAAGCAATTGACGAGTCCTTCAGCAACATGATGGACGTGTTACCGAAGGGCGGAAGGATAACACGAGTCGCCAGCGGCAGGATCAGCCGTCGCATGATCACCGGCTGCCTCATGCCGAGCGACTGCGCCGCCTCGATCAGCGAGCGATCCACCGATGCGAAACCGGCCCGGAAGTTTTCTGCCTGGTAAACCGAATAAGCCAGCCCGAGTCCAATCACGCCCGCGACAAATGCATCCAGCCGGATGCCCAGATCCGGCAGAACGAAGTAAATGTAGAACAGTTGAACGATAATCGGAATTCCGCGGACTGTATTGATCAGCGTCCGGCTGGTTCCGCGAAGCAAGGCGAACCGGGATTGCACCATAAGCGCCCAGATGAACCCCAGCAGAACGCTGACTATAAGCGCGCAGACGGTAATCGCGATGGTTACGCGCAGTCCGTCGAGCAGCAACGGAAGAAAATCCCTTGCATCCGCCAGGAAGCTCGTCATCCGATCAACCGAGACCCCAACGATCGATGATCGCCTTGATTTTTGTCGCTTTGATCCGCTTCACCGCCGCGTTGATGCGCCCCAGCAGTTCGGCCTCATCTTTTCGAACCACCAAACAAACATCTTCAATCGACGGCGGTTTGAACGATTTCACCAATCGCGCCTTCTGCACTTTTAGCTGCCCGAGTTCGTACGCCAAAATGGGCGCATCGCCATAACCTGCACCGATGCGCTCGGCGCTAAGATCGCGCAGCATGTCCATGAGATTATCGTAGGTCTTCACCTGCTTGGCGCCGGCTGCTTGCAATTGCTCGAAAAAGCGCGTGCCCACCTGCACGCCGACAGTTTGACCTTTGAGATCTTCGATGCGCTGATAGTTTCTCGTGTCAGTCACCGGCACCACCAGCCCGGCGCCATACGAATAAACCGGTTCGCTAAAATCCACGACCTTTTCGCGAGCGGCTGTCTTGAGCATGGCCGCCGATATGATGTCGATTTTTCGCGACATCAGCGATGGAATCAAGGCAGCGAATGCGGTCACGCGCACTTCGATCTGAAGCCCTGCGTCCGCGGCCACCGCCCTCACGATGTCGACCATCGCGCCAGTCAGCGTGTTCGTTTTCAGATCCATGAAGCTGAACGGAACACCGGTCGCCGTAGAACCGACGAGATAGGTCTTACCGGCGCACCGGCCCCGGCGCGCGCCAAACGAGACCAGCGCGGCTTGGAGCGCCGATCGGCGTGTCATAGGGCAGTCTCCACGATGTCGAGCGTGCGCCAGCGGCAAGCGAGTCGCTCCGAGATGAACCCCTCCGCGACGTCTTGCCGGATTCGCTCTTCGGGCCGCGCTGCCGGATCGCCGTATGCGCCGCCGCCTCCCAAACCCATCGTGAGCACATCGCCCTTTCTCAGAGCAAACACGTCTTTCGACCGAAGCTCGATGGTCTCATCGCCACGCTTGATCCTGCAGAATCCGGTTGTCCCCGCACCGCCGCCGCACAAACCATCCGGCGCCCGGCGAAACCTGTCGCTGTAGAGCGCAACTTGAACGCCGTCTTCCAGGATTTCGTAGCTGCGCACGAATCCCAGCCCGCCGCGCATTTCGCCCACACCGCAGCTATCCTGACGCAGCGCGTATTCCACCACGCGGAAAAATCCGAAGTCCTGATCGAGCGCCTCCACCGGCGTGTTGGAACAATTCGAAAGCGGAGTGTCCACGCCATCGCAGCCATCCTTGTCCGCGGCCGCACCCCAGCCGCCTCCGCAAATTTCCAGGCACACCGACCATCCCTGGTTTTGCAGCTTGGAGAGCACCAGCGCCGTGGTCGTATCGAAGCCGCACGCCACCACCTTGTGTGGAACCGCTTGCGCCAGCGCCTTCATGGTGGCATTCCAGGCGCGATTGCAAGCTTCCATGCGAGCCCGGACAGGCGCGGGAGCATAAGGATTCAGCAACGACCCCTTGGGCGCCGTAACCTGGATGGGCCGCGCCGAGCCGGCGTTGAACGGAATATCCGGACTGGTCAGCGCAGCCTTAATACAGGACAGCGCCGCTGACACGGTGGAAGCAAAAGGCGCATTCAGATTCCTGCGCACCTGCGGCGCCGTGCCCGTAAAATCGATCTCGATCGAATCCCCATGCACGGTAACCGTGGAGCGGACCACGAGCGGCGTGTCGCTGTCGCCGTCATCATCCACGGCATCCTCACCGACGTACACGCCGTCGGGAACCTGAGCGATGGCGGCCCGCATCCGCGCCTCCGAATAGTCCTGCAACGCCGCCATGGTCGCGGTGACCACGTCCAACCCATACCGATCGACGAGCTCTACAATTCGCACCGCGCCCATCGCGTTCGCAGCCATCTGAGCGTCGAAATCTCCCATGGTTTGGTGCGGCACGCGGACATTGGCGCGCAGCATCTTCTCGAACCAACCACCGTGCCAGTCCCGCTGCATGTTGAGTTTTAGCGGAGGAATGATCAAACCCTCGGCGTACACGTCGGCCGCCAAGGGATTCAGGCCCGCGCTGCCTCCGCCCAGGTCCAGATGATGCGCCACCGAAGCCGAAAAACCCAGCACCCGTCCGTCCAAAAAAATCGGATGGAAAAAGAAAACATCCTGCAGATGCTGCCCGCCGGAATACGGATCGTTGATCGCGAAAAAATCGCCTTCGTGCAGCGTCTCCACCGGATACAGCCGGGCGCACGCCTGGAAGATGTGCCCGATGGTGCCTAGTTGCATGGGAATCAATTCGGCCTGCGCCACCGTGTTGCCTTGCGCATCCAGCAGCGCCGCAGACCCATCGCGCGCCTCTCGCAGAACGGTCGAATAAGCCGACCGAACCAGCTTGACGCCCATTTCACGCGCCGCGGCGATCAATGCCTGGCTGACAATCGCGTAGTCCACCGGATCGAGCTTCAAGACCGATTCCTCCTCACAATCGTATTGTCGTGAGCGTCGCGCCTCGCGATCCAGCCCTTCGGAACCCAGGTGGTTGAGCTGTATCCTTCGATCAACGCCGGCCCCTCCAGGCGCTCTTCAGGTTTCAACGCCGCCGCGGCCACCAGACGCGCGCGAACCACTCCCGCGGCGCTTCTCACTTCGGCAATTTCCGAATGCTGGAAAGCCCCAGCACGCTCGCGGAAATCAGGCAACGCATCCAGGGGCCGCCGGACACCCAGCCGCAAGCACACCAGCTCGACTCGCCTGCCTGGTTCGCCGCCATGAAAATACATGCGCCGGTGCGCTTCCGTGAACCGTTCCGCCAGATCCGACGGGCGCAACCCGGGGAGCACCGCAGCATCAATTTCAACCGGTATCTCAAAGGCCTGCCCGGCGAATCGCATGTCAGCGACCAGAGAGTAATCCAGCGCCCCATCCAAGCCAAGCTCGCGAAACTCGGATTCCGCGTTGGCTTGAAAACGAGCGAATTCCTCGCGTATGAGCGCAGGCGCAGTTTCGTCCAAATTCGTCCGGCAGGTCGTTCCAGCGACTTTCAGGAAATCCGCCGACAGCAACCCGAGCGCCGATACGACGCCAGGATTCGGCGGAACGATGATTTCAGGAATTCCCAGTTCCTCGGCTATTTCACACGCCACCAGCGGCCCAGCGCCCCCAAACGGAAGCAGCGAATAAGCACGCGGATCTTTCCCGCGCTCGGTGGAAACCAGTTGAATCGCGCGAACAATGTTGGCCACTGTTAGCCGAATGGCCGCGTTCGCCGCTCCCACCACGTCAGTCCCAAGGCTGTGCGCGATATGAGCGAACGCCGCGTGAGCGCGATCGGCATACAGCGGCATAGCGCCGCCCAGAAATGCGTCGGCCCGGATGGTTCCCCGCACCAGATGCGCATCCGTCACGGTAGGATCGACACCACCGCGCCCGTAGCAAGCCGGCCCCGGTTCGGCGCCCGCGCTACGCGGCCCGACGCGCAGCATCCCTCCCTCATCCATCCAGATCAGGCTGCCGCCGCCCGCGCCGATCGATATGATATCCAGCACCGGCGTCCGGATCGGCAATCCATCCACTTCGGTCTCGGGCGCCAGCGCAGGCTTCCCATCCGTCACCAGGCTGACGTCCGTAGACGTCCCGCCCATATCGAAAGTAATGAGATTCTTGTAACCCGACCGGCCAGCCTGACGAATCGCGCCCACCACGCCCGCGGCCGGACCGCTGAACAAGGCAGTGATCGAATTGCGCCGCATCGCCGCGGCCGGTAAACGGCCACCATTCGACTGCATCACGCTGAAGCGTCCCCGGAACCCGGCCTGAGCCAGCGTGGCCTCGAAACGATCCAGATATCCGTCGATCACGGGCTGTACATAAGCCGACAACACCGTGGTCGACGCGCGCTCGAACTCCCGGAATTCACGGGTGATCTCGTGCGAACAGGCGATGCGCAGCGCTGGCAACGCTGCCCCAATGAGCTGCTTCAAAAGCTGTTCGTGCACGGCAGACGCATAGGCTGACAACAAACAGATCGCCACCGCCAGATACCCGCCGGCTTCGAGCGCCGGAATCAAGCTGCGCTCGATATCCGCCTCGTCCAGGCTCCGCACCACCTGCCCCGATGATGAGAGACGCTCGTCCACTTCAAAGCAATCCCGCCGATCGATTGGCGGCCTGGGCTTCGCGTAGCGCAGATCATAGATGTTACGCCGGTCGTGCCGCTGTAGAAACAGGATGTCGCGGAAGCCCTTGGTGGTGACAAAGGCCAGGCGCGCGCCTTTGCGCTCCAGGATGGCGTTGGTCGCCACCGTCGACCCATGCACCAGATCGGTGATCGATGCCGGTGCGATTCCAGCAGCCACCAATGCCGAGAACGCCCCTGCGTCAGGCGAAGCCGGCGTGCTCGGCACCTTGCCGATTTGGACCCGCCCGCCGTCGAAAGCCACCAGGTCCGTGAATGTTCCCCCAACCTCTATTCCAGCTCGCACCCTATGAACGACCTCTCGACAGAGACATTGGTAATCAGTTTAGCCGTACCAGAGATCTGGCGTTGCTATCCCGGGCCGCGAAAGTTCGTATTCTGATATTTCAGTGCATTGAAGGAGGTCAGATGATTTTTCGATGGGCCTTGATAACGGTAGCGATCGCCGGTGCTGCCCTGAACGCTCAGCCGAGACCTGGAGGAGGCTGGCAAACCTACGGCGGCGATAAGGCCTTCACCAGGTATTCTCCGCTGGATCAAATCAATCGCGAGAACGTCAAGAATCTCCATGTCGTCTGGCAGCGTCCTGCCGTTGACCCGCTGATCATGGATAAGTTCCCGGATCTCACGCCATCAAACTATTTCCGCGGCACTCCCATCGTCATCGACGGCGTGCTCTACGCTCCCGACGGCGTCGGCTTGGTGGAGGCATTCGACACCGCCACCGGCCGAACCAAATGGGTGCAGCAACCAGTGGAACCCACGCTCAAGGAAGCAGCCGGACAAAGCACGCGCGGCGTGGCTTATTGGCGCAAACAATCCGACGAGCGCATTATCTCCATCCGCCGCGACTACCTCTACGCCATCGATGCCAAAACCGGCAAACCCATCCGCGACTTTGGCGAGAACGGCCGCGTTTGGCTGGATCGCCATGCTCCCGACCAGGCCGGATACTTCGGATATCCCGGCCCGTTTGTGGTCAATGACGTAATCGTCGTAGGCGGCAACGGCGGCGGCAAAACAGGCGAGGGCTACGGCGACGATGGATTCGAGTCGCATTCCAGCCCGGAGGATATCCGCGGATACGACATCCATACCGGCCAGCTTCTCTGGACCTTCCACGTGCTCCCGCATAAAGGCGAGCCCGGCTACGAAACCTGGGGCAAGGGTTCGGCCGAGTACATGGGCAACATGGCCGCTTGGGCTTCGCTGACCGCCGACGAGCAGCTCGGCTATGTCTACGTCCCGCTGAGCGCCCCCACCGTTTCTTACTACGGCGGCCATCGCCCCGGCAAGAATCTCTATTCGGATTCGCTACTTTGCCTCAACGCCAAGACTGGAAAATTAGTTTGGTACTTCCAGATGGTGCACCACGATCTTTGGGATTACGACTCCGCCACGCCGCCCGTTCTCGGCGACATCACAGTGGATGGCCGCCGCATCAAGGCCGTGATCGCATCCAACAAGACCGGGTTCCTTTATGTCTTCGATCGCGCCACTGGGAAACCGGTGTGGCCCATCGAGGAGCGGCCCGTGCCGCAGTCCACCACGCCGGGCGAGGAAACTTGGCCAACCCAGCCCTTCCCCACCAAACCGCCGGCTTTCGACCGGCAAGGTTTCACCGTCGACGATCTGATCGATTTCACGCCCGAGCTGCATCAGAAAGCGCTGGAGTTCGCGAGCCACTACGTACTGGGGCCGCTGTTCACGCCGCCATCCTTGATGACCGCCGACAAGAAGGGCACGCTGGCGATGCCGAGCGCATGGGGCGCCGGTAACTGGAACACAGGCGCATTCGATCCCGAGACCGGCATCTATTACGCGGTTTCGATGACGCAGCCCACCGCTTATGGGCTGAAGAAAACAACCGACCCCAAGGCCACCATGGCGTACTGGATTCCATTCGGCGCCGATGAGCGACCGGCGCGGCCCCGCACCCGGCCGCGTCGCGAACTGCTGCCCGGCGAGGAGGAAGAGAGCGATACCAATGAAACCGGCGGTTTGAAAATCGATGGGCTCCCTCTGATGAAGCCTCCCTACGGCCGGATCACCGCTCTCGACCTGAATAAAGGCACCAAACTTTGGACGGTCGCCAATGGCGATGGCCCGCGCAATCATCCATTGCTGAAAGATCTGAATCTGCCGCCGCTGGGCAACCTCGGCCGGCCGGTCGCGCTGGTCACCAAAACGCTTCTGTTCCTGGGTGACGCGAGCAACGCACTCTATGGCCGTGCGGGCATCGCCGGTCCGGCTAAGTTCCGCGCCTACGACAAAGTTACCGGTCAGTTGATTTCGCAAATCGACCTGCCGGTCGGCACAACCGGCGGCCCGATGACCTACATGGCCGACGGTAAACAGTTGATCATCGTTCCGATCGGCGGCAAAGGCTACGGCGCAGGCTGGCTCGCGTTGGGAGTTTCCAATGGAAGCGAAGTTACGTCCACCGCTCCGGCATCGATCAGCGCGAGCGCTTCCCCGGCGACGTTCAATTTGGCCCAGGCCCAGCGCGGGCAGACCGTCTTTCGCGAAAAGTGCGCAAGCTGCCACGGACAAACGTTGGAAGGCGGTGAGCATGCTCCTGCCCTGACCGGAGGCGCCTTCTGGTCACAATGGGACCAGCAAACCACGCGCGCCCTGTATGGCCGCATCATCAGCACCATGCCCCCTGACAGCCCCGGTTCGCTAGCGGAAAGCGACACGATCAACATAGTCGCCTATATTCTTCAAGTCAACGGGATGCCGGCAGGCGGCGCGGCGATTCAAAATGCAAACCAGCTCAACGGCCTGAAACTGGTACGTCCGAAGTAGGCGTGGGCTCTGCGCAAATTGTGCAAACTCGGGTAAACTGGGGCGATGGCCGACTTAGCGGTGCTTGACCTGGATTCGGATCCGCGCGAACGTGGCCGCACTCATGGACGCACGATGCGCGAACAAATCCGCGAGAACTACCACACCTATGTCGATCGGTTCCAGGCCGGCGGCGCCAAGCTACCCGTGGTCCTGGAACAGAGCGACGCCTGGGCGGAGTTCATCGCTCGCGATAATTCAGAATATTCCGAAGAGATGCTCGGCATAGCGGCCGGCGCCGGTCTCTCGCTGACCGAAATCGCCATGCTGAACGCGCGCTACGAGCTGGCCTATTGCGTTTTCGGCGCCGAAGCCCAATCGGTGAACAGCCCCGCCTTGGTCGAACAGGAAGGTTGCACATCGTTCGGCCTTCTTCCGGAAATGACCAAGAGCGGCCACACCCTGATCGGCCAGAATTGGGATTGGCTGGAACGCGTGCGAGGACGCGTTTTCATGATGCGCGTCAAGCGCTCGTCCGAATCAGCGAGGGCCAAGCCGGACTTCGTCGGCTTTACCGAAGCCGGCATCGTCGGATGCAAAATGGGCGTCAATGAGGCCGGCATCGGCCTATGCGTCAACGGACTGGTGACCGCGCGCGACGGCGCCAACGGCTTCCGCAAACCGTTCCACGTCCGTTGCAAGGAAATCCTGGACGCCTGGACATTCGACAAGGCTCTGCTGCCGGTTGTGCAGACCAATCGCTGCTGTTCCACGAATTTTCTGATCGGTCATGCCGACGGCGAGATCATCGACATCGAGGCCACGCCCGACTACTGCTCTTACTTGTATCCCAACTTCGGCATCGTCACGCATGCCAATCATCTGGTGCGCGAAACGCGGATCGCTTCCGAGTTCGAGCGCATCGCACCACACTCCCTGTATCGCGCCCACCGTTTCGAACGCCTGCTCCGCCGCAACTCGGGCGAGATTGGCATCGATACCGTGCATGCGAATTTGTCCGACCATTTCAGCGCCCCCGCCTCCATCTGCCGCCACCCTGACACCACGCTGCCGGAAGCCAAGCGCGTTATATCCGTCGCCAGTGTTGCGATCGATCTCAATGAACGCACGATATACGTGACGGATGGACAACCCTGCCAGTCAAAATACCAGCAGGTGCCACTGGTTGCCGGCGCGAAGAATACGCAAGCCGCCTGACAAGGCAAATCAAGAGGAAGACATGCCGACAATCAGTCCATGGCCCAACGGAGCGCAGTGTGCAGTGATGCTCACGTTCGACTTCGACGCCGAGACTTTGTGGATCTCGCGCGATCCATCCAACTGGAAACGTCCCGGCACTATGTCGCAGGGCACCTACGGCGCGAAGGTCGGAGTGCCGAAGATCCTCGAACTGCTGCGCGACTTCGGTTTGAAGGCCACGTTCTTCGTGCCCGGCTGGACTGCGGAAAAATATGTGGATCGCATCGAAGCCATGCTCAAGGACAACCACGAGATCGGCCACCACGGCTATTTGCATGAATGGATCGAGCCCGGTTTCCCGGAGCGCGAACGCGAAGCCCTGGAAAAGGGTCTCGACGCGCTGAAGAAGACCGCCGGCATCCGGCCCAGCGGTTATCGCTCTCCGGCCGGCGAGACCAGCGAAAGCATGGTCGGCCTGCTGGCCGAATACAAGTTCCTTTACGACAGCTCGCTACAAGATGACATTAACCCGTATCGGCTGCGGCTCGCGGATGGCTCCCAAGGTCCCATGGAACTGCCCTGGCATTGGAGCCTGGACGACGCCGTCTACATGCTGTTTTCCTTGAAAAATCCGCGGGCCATCATGACCAACTCGCACGCGCTCGAAATTTGGCAGGACGAGTTCAAGGAGATTTACCGTTGGGGCGGTTTATTCAATCTGGTCTGCCATCCGCAGGTTACCGGCCGCCCGTCGCGCTTGGCTCTGTTGCGCGAATTTATCAATTTCGCACTGAAGTTTCCGAATGTCTGGTTCGCCACGGGACGGGAAGTGGCCGAAGCCTGGGCTAAATCCGGGAGAAGCGAGGAATACATCAAGATCGGATGAGCTGGCCGCTCGGCCCTGCGCTATTTCGGGCTATCAAACAATTGTTGAGCGGTGATCTGATTCGGGCCGCCGCGCATGTTCTGAAATACCGACTTCCAGCCTTTGTCCATGGCCGCGTGAATTTGCTTGGGCCCGAGCACCGTGAATGCTTCCGACGGATTGTATCCAGCCGCGTTTCGCATGGCCGCCTGGGGCGCCATGTGCATCGATTGCGCCGCGTTGCCGGAAAGATTCAGTGCCGAACGGTTCGCGGGAGCGGAACCATGCGGTTGCAACTTGAGCAACTCACCGGCTTGGGGGTCGCCCATTTGCTTGTAACTCTGCAACTCGGCCGCCTTGGCCGCTTCAACCTGCGCCTGATACTGCTCGACCTTGGCGATGTCTTGGGGCGTCGCCATCCGTTCCAATTGCGCTTGCTGGGCGCGAAGCTGGTTGATCTGCTGCATCACCGCGCGTGTGGCGCCGGGCACATTCTTCATGTTCTGGAACATCTTGACCAAGGCGACACCGGCTTGTCCGACGAATCGGATTCCTTCCGCCGTCTGCACGACGTTGGCGGCCAGCGTGACCCCGGTCATGTCGGAGATCTCGCCCGCAAGCTGCGCACCGCCGCCGCTGATGATTTTGGCTTGCTGCAGCTGCAAAGCAATCGGATTGAGACTATCGTTGATCGCCTGAAGCGTCGCCTTGATGGCGTTCAGCACGTCCTGGCGCAGTGTCTGGGCCAGCACGCCGGTCTCGCCCTCCAGTTGCTGAAGCGCCGGGTCAGCGCCTGGAGTGCACATCACTACCGGCGAATCCGGCGAAGAGTCGCTGAAAGCTTGTACGCTACCTTCGAGCATTTTCTTTCACCGGCCGTCGCACTGTGATACCTTCCGCGGCCGTAAGCAGCAGCGCTGACCGCTCGTCGGGGGAAAGATCCCGCGCTTGTAAAACGTCGCGAGTCCAGCCTTGCTGCGGATCGGAATCGAAAAATTCCCCGATCAGGTAGCTGGTATCCACAAATCGGATGATCTGCCGCTCGCTCGTAAGCGCGTAGGTACGCCCGCGCACGACGCAGGATCGAACGCGCTGGCGCAGATCGTTGTCGGAAAATGGAGCGGTCTGCGCCGGCAGTTCCTGGCGCAAATGGCCCACCGCACGGTCCTCAAATCCAGAGGCCGCGGTCTGGCGAAATGCGTTCACATGATCGTCGCGCAGTTGAAACACGTCAGTGGTCCGGGCTGTTTTCGCTTTTCTCCATCATACTCCCCCTATGGCAGCTCGCCGCTCTCCAGACGCGTATCAATTGAATCGAGAATCGAATCGCATTCCGCCACGCTCGGCGCCGTATAGTGCGCGCCCGCTTGTTCCAAGCGATGCCGCGCCTTGTTCGACAACTCTTCGCGCTCCGCGGCGGACATTCGCGACCATTCTTCTTCCGTCACACCGGTTTCGTTGCCTGTGCGCGTCACCCCAACAGTCCACATCCCAGCGTTACGGCCTTCTTCGATATCAGCGGGCGTATCTCCAAGTTTGACGAATGCGGACAGCGGGTACGCCTCCAAGCGCATCGCGGTCAGGTAACACATCCAGGGCAGCGGACGTCCCGCGCGAACATCGTCGGGGCACACGGCCGAGTCCGGAATGAAGCCCTGGACTGCGGCACGTTCCAGCAGATAATCCAGCATGGCGCGGTTGTAGCCGGTGGTGGTCCCGATCTTAAGCCCGCGCGCGCGCATCCTGACCACTGCCTCCCCAACGCCGGGAATTAATTGCGAGTGATTCTCCAGAACCCGAATCTGGCTGGGGATGAATTCGGCGTACAGCTGTTCCACGGCTGCTTCTGAGGGTGGACCGCCATGTCTGACGGCCCAAGCCTCGCGCACGCGTGGGATTTCGAGAATAGAACGAATGTGGACCTTTTTCGCCAGGCCCATGGATTGCCGAACTTCCCCCACGGTCACGGGAACACCGGCGGCTGCGAAGACACACTCGAGTGCCGCTACCGGAGCGCGGCTGCCGAAATCGACTATCGTCCCTGCCCAGTCCAGCACGACCGCGCGAAGCCTCATGCTGCCAGCTTAATGCGAATCGCCGTTACTCGGCCAATTTCAGATCCGTCACCTTGATGGTGTCGCCCTGCACATCGCCGCTGACCGTTACTTTCATGTCATCTTTCTTAGTGGACGATTGCAGCGCCTTCAGTGCCATGGCATTGCCCGCGCTATCCAGCGCGATGTACTTGCCGTCCGCCGTGTAGACGCCCCAGCCGCTCTTGGAGCAGTTTGGCGTCAGGTTGCAGGTGCGCGCGTGTTTCACGGCGACATCCTGCCCGCCTTTTAGCGCCGTCGCGGAGCAGAGCTTGTCCATCAGAATGCCGCTGACCTCGGCGGCGCTCGCAGCTCCGGCTAATCCCGCAACCACGCCCACGCTCAGCAGCGTCCTATATAGTCTTTTCATCTTCCTTCCCCCTCGTCGGTCATTATACCCGGGCGCCCGTACCTGCGTGCCACAATAGGACTGATTCATGCACACATTCGCCGACCGCCTGGTCGATGCCGTACGCAAGAAAGCCAGCCCGTGCGTGGTGGGGCTCGATCCGCGCATCGATCTAATGCCGGACTTCATCAAATCCGGCAGCGGTGCTCATTCGAGGACAACCGTCTGCTCCATAATTTCCGATTTCCACGAACTGGTTTTGGACGCCGTCGCGGACTTGGTCCCCGCCGTGAAACCACAGCTGGCATTCTATGAACAGTACGCCCTCGGCGGTCTGGAAGCTTACGCGAACACCGTGAACACGGCGCGCGATCGAGGACTGCTGGTCATCGCCGACGGCAAGCGAAACGACATCTCGGCCACCGCCGAAGCCTACGCCAACGCATTCTTGAGCGATACGGCGTTCTACTCCGACGGCATGACCGTGACGCCGTATCTCGGGCGCGACAGCCTGGAGCCTTTTGCGAAGGCCTGCGCGCAGCATGCCAAGGGGCTTTTCGTCGTTCTCAAGACGTCCAACCCCGGCTCGCGGGACTTTCAGGACCAGCCGCTCGAAAGCTCGGGCCGCCCGCTGTACGAATCCATAGCGGCCATCATAGAAGATCTCGGCAAGGACTTGATCGGGGAATCGGGCTACAGCTCAATCGGAGCAGTGGTGGGCGCGACATTCCCCGAAGACGGCCGCAGACTTCGCGCTCTCATGCCGCACGCCATCATTCTGGTTCCGGGCTACGGTGCGCAGGGAGGCAGCGCTCAAAGCGCGGCGGCTTGTTTCCACGAGAACGGTTTGGGGGCGGTAGTTAGCTCGTCGCGCGGCATCACCTACGCCTACGGACATTCCGCCATCTCTCGCGCCGATTTCGTGAAGACTGTTCGCGACAACACCCGCCGCATGGTGGACGAGATCGTAAAGGCTACTTCAACTCCGACACCGGCACGGTGAACGACGCGGTGTTCACCACGCCCTTGCGCTGGAACTGCACCCAGATCTTGTAGGTGTGCGCGCGCGGGAAGATGATATTGAACTGCAGTTGCGGCCCGCCATCGGCGATGAAGGGATGGTCGTGGATCAAGTCAATTAAGTCGTCGCTCACCGCCAGCATGTGCGCCCATGCGCCGATGTACTTTTCCAATCCATCCGCGGGACTCAGTTTGAAAAACAGCAGCGTCTTCAGTCCCACGATGGGCGTGGGCGGATCCATGGTCAACTCGACATCCAGATTCGTGCAGTGGCTCACGCCCAGTTCCGGCTTCGGGTTGGGCAATACAAGCGACACCTCCTGACCCGGAGCACCGGGAACCACGACCGTCTTGGGAACGAGTTGTGGTGTGCCGCCGGTCGGATAAAAATCGGCCAGGATGCGATACATGCCGGGCTTGGGGAAAGTCTCGTCGTAGTCGAATGTGCCGTCCGGTTGAAGCACCGGATGGTCGTGGACGAAATACTGCAGGTCCTGGCTTACCAGAAACATGTGGAACAACTTCTCGTGAACGATCTCGTAGTGGTTCACCGTTTTGCCGGTGACCGGATCAGCCATATGGAAGTGGATCTGCACCTTCTCCCCGGCGCGGAAAACAGGCGGCTTGAACGTAATGTCCAGCGGATATTCTTTTTCTTCCTGGACGCCGAAAGCGAGCGTCATCCCGCAGCGCGGGCACTTTCCCGGCTTGTCGGAACGGACGTCGCGATCCATTGGACAATACCAATCCAGTGGTCCCGTCACCGCCGGCGGAGTGTTGGCCGTGCCTGCCGGAACTGCACCCCCTTCGGAGGGCAATTGCTGGGCACCCAGCGGGGCCAAACCTAGGGCAAGCAGCATGCCGCGGCGAGTCAACTTCAGGGACGAGGAAGTCATGTTCCTATTATGGCGCGCGACGCGCCTAGCCGCTATCCCGTTGAAACACCAGTTAACTGCCGACCTATCGTCAGCCGCGCAGGTCCTGGAAAGCCTCTTCAATTTCCTTTTTCGCCGCCGGCGTCGGGCAAACCAGCGGCAGGCGAGGCGGGCCGCCATAATATCCAGCCAGATCCATCGCGTATTTTAGGCCGGGGATACCGTACTTGGTGGTTACTAACATGGCCGCGCGTCCAATGCGGTTCTGCCAATCCAGCGCGGCTTCCGGTTCGCGGGTGCGGTGCGCTTCCCAGATGGAAATGGTCGCGTAGGGGGCGGCATTGGCGAAGGCCAGCACCCCGCCCACGCAGCCCACGGCTAACGACGGCGCCAGCGTGGGCGCCGACCCTGTCAGCACCTGGAATCCCTCTTTGGTTTCGCGAATCATCCGCATCACTTTTTCCAGATTGCCCGAGCTTTCCTTGATCCCGATGATGTTGGGATGCTGCGAAAGCTCGGCCACCGCGTCGGCCGGGAGGTCGAGGCCTGTCGATTGCGGCAAGTTGTAAAGGATCACCGGGATCTTCGATTGGTCGGCCACCGCGCGGAAGTGCAGCATCTGTGCGGCGGCATTGTTGACCAGATTTTTGTAGTAATGCGGAGTGAGGACGAGCGCGGCCTTGTAGCCGATTTCAGCGGCGCGGTTTGAAAGCGCCACGGTCTCGCGCACGCTTTCCATGCCGGTGCCCGCGATCAGCAGCTTCTCCGATGACGCGTACTCAGCCACCCATTCCCAGAGCTGTATTTTCTCTTCGGCGGTGAGCAGCACGGTTTCGCCGGTTGACCCGCCCACCACGTAGCCCGCCAATCCCGTGAGATTCCATTTCTCGATGTTGTATTGGACCTTTACTTTCCAGATCTCGCCTTCGTGATTAAACGGCGTCGCTATGGGAGGGAAAATTCCTTGCAGCTTCATAGGGAGGAGGGATGAGGGCGGCCGCGGCCGCCCCCGAAATCGAGTTACTTCGCTACGTACGTGATGACGAGCGTGTACAGCGCCAGGGATTCGATCAACACCAGTCCCAAGATGAGAGCGAAACGGATGGCCGCTTGCGCGCCCGGGTTGCGTGCCATCGCCTCAGCCGCCGAGGCCGTGGCCCTTCCTTGCCCTAGGCCGCAAAGTCCGGATGCGATACCCATGGCAAGGTAGGCCGCGGGCAAATGCCAATCTGTGCCACCACCGCCGCCCGCCGGCGTCTGCGCGAAAATCGGGCAGGCCAGCAGCAGCAAGGCCGTTAGCAGAAAAATCATTGTACGTGTCATGTGTCTCTCCTTCAGTTTAAGAATTGTTCCGAGGAGGTGGTTCCCAATCCGCCCTGGGGGACAGCGGGCTCACGCTCGGAACGATAATGCCGGTATTAATGCTCGTGTGCCACTGCTCCCCCGACGTAGATCATGGCGAGCAGCATAAATATAAATGCCTGCAGGAACGAAACGAAAACGTGCAGACCCATGAAGACGGATGGAATCAGCAAATAAGTCAAGGCCAGGAAGGTCATGGTAACTTTCTCGCCCGCGAACATGTTGGCATAAAGACGGATCGTGAGTGAGAGAGGCCGCGCTAAATGGCTAATGAGCTCGATCGGAATCATAAGCGGCGCGAGAAACGGCATGGGGCCGGCGAAGTGCGCCAAATAGCGGCCCACACCCTGTTCGCGAAATCCCTGCACGTGGTAGTACAGGAACACACAAACCGCAAGCGCGCAGGGCACCGCCGGCGTCATGGTGGGCGACTCGAAGCCCGGAATGATCCCGATCAGATTCATGAACAGAATGAAGATGAACAGCGTTCCGAAGAAAGGAACATATTGTTTGGAGCCGTGCTCGACCGCGTCATGCGCCTGGCCCGCTATAAACTGGTAAATCGCCTCGAAAGTGAGCTGCAGCTTGCCCGGTCTGTCAGCTGACAAGCGCGACTTCAGATAGGCGAACAGCAGCATGATGATCAGCACCACTAGGACTTCCATGGCCAGCCAGTTCGGCCAGGGATGCGTGGGATCGGCAGCCGGCTTGCCGACGGCATTGAGCACGGCGTTCGCCGGAGCTGCCAGAAAATCGTTGAACAGCTTGGTGGGCCAGAGATCTAGTTCATGCTCTTGCATAGATGAGTTCGTAAATGATTTCGAGGATGACCGCCGCGGCGGAGACCAACAGACCCGTAACCGCTGCCGCGACGCTAAGTCCTAGAAGCTTGATTATAGCAATTGCCGCGCCGGCGAGCAGTATGATGCGGAACATGAAACACCAGGATTTTTTCTGCTGCGCGCCGGGCGAAAGCGCCAGCACCGCGTGCTGCCAACCCCAGAAACTGGCGTACGAAAGCAGCGCGCCGATCAGGAACGCCAGGCCCATGCGGAATCCTTTGAGCGAAGTCAGCGCGCCCGCCCCGATGGTTCCCAGCGCCAGGATCATGACGCCTACTCGGCGCAACGCTCGGGTGTAAAACTCCGGATCAGTTGCGGCCATCGTCTTTATTCAGCTCGCGAATCAGCTCGATCATGCCGGCGGCAAGGCCGAGAAACAGGAATATGATTTTCAAGAATCCGGTTCCGAACAGCTTGTCGAGAAAATAGCCGATGACGAAGCCGATCAGCACCGCGGCCGGAACCAGGAAGGCCACGCTGTAGTATTTGCCGAACTGCTGCATCAGATCATTTTTCGGCATGTGTGCCTCGCTTGCGATCAAGAATGGCAGTGGCTTGTTCAGCGGATTCTTTGATGAGAAAACCCATCTTGGGGTGCGTGGGCGTGATGTCGGCGTTCAGTCCGAACTCCTCCAGCGCTTCGGAAGTGGTCGGCCCGATCGAAGCGATCGCCAGTCGCCCAAGCGCGGCGTGAAGCGCTTCCGCGAGACCGCTTTCGGCCGCGACCCGGAACAGGTGGTTGATCTGAATCGAGGTCGTGAAGATAGCCACGTCTGCCTCCCCGGCCGCGATCCGACGGACCGCCTCACGCAGTGGCCCGACATCCTCGGGAAGACCCCACTGATACACACGGACCGGCGTCACCTCGGCGCCGCGGTCGCGCAACGCGTTCAGCAGGTCCAGGTTCGATTTGCCATACTCCTGGACTGCGATGCGCCGCTCGGCTCGCCCATCGATGGCCGCCAGCACTTCGCGCCAGGTATTCGGCTCCGGTACGTTGACGGTCACTGGGACTTGCATCTCGCGCAGCGCGGCGGCAGGTTTAGGCCCCCGCGCGACCACGGTGATTTTCCTCAGCGCTTCGGCGAAAGCCTGCGGACCGTAGCGCGAGGCCAGCACTTTGTCGAGCGCCCGAGTTCCCACGCCGGTGAGCAAGATCATCATGTCGAACTCGCCGCGAAACAGACGCTCGGCGAAGGCAAACGCTTCCGGATTGTTTTCTATAGCTGTTTCCCGCATGGAGGGCGCGACAAACGGATCACCGCCCTGCCGCCGGATCAGCTCCGAGATCTCGTTCGCGCGCCGGCTCTCGAAAGACACCACGCGCAGACCATCAAAGGACATCTACTTCAGGTTAGCAATCGAAGCTCTCATCGATGTGCCATACTGCCGGTAGGTGAAACAGCCACATGTCCTTTCGTTCCTAACACCAGCAGGTTTGGTTTAGAAGGAGGGACTCGTGCGTAATTTCTTGGAGTCTGTTCTCGCGCCGTCGCGCCGGGATCATTTGCACATTCAGCGGATCAACGCGCTGCGGGCCGACTTTTCTCGCTTGAGCGATGACGAACTGCGCGCAGCCGCCCAGACCAGTGAACTCGCGCCGCTACTGGCGACCACCGCGGTTTTCGCATCGCGCCTGCTCGGCCAGGACATGTTCGATGTCCAACTCCGCGGCGCGCTCGCATTAACACGCGGCAGCGTCGCCGAAATGCAAACCGGCGAAGGCAAAACGCTCGCGGCCGTTCCCGCCGTGGCCTGGTATGCCCGCCAAGGCCAAGCCGTCCACGTCATGACCGCGAACGATTACCTGGCGCGCCGCGACGCTCAATGGATGGGAGAAATCTATCGCTTTCTCGGCCTCTCGGCCGGCTATCTGCAGCAGGGCATGACCGCGGCCGAGCGCCGCGACGCCTATGCGTGCGACGTCATGTACGCAACGCCCAACGAAATCGGCTTCGATTTTCTGCGCGACCGTCTGGCGCTACATCTCGACCAACAGGTCCAACGTCCGTTCGCCGCCGCTGTGATCGATGAGGCCGATTCCATCCTGATCGACGAAGCGCGCATCCCGCTGGTCATTGCGGGCGGCGACGACGAAGACGAGAGCGTCTTGCCGTACGCCGCCGATCAAGTAGTCCGCAACTTCCGCGTCCCCATCCATTGCACCGTCGATGCAGGCGCGCACAACGTCGCGCTCACCGACCTGGGAATCCTGGCGGTGGAGAACGCCTTCGGCTGTGGCAACCTGTACGAGGAGCGCAATCTCTCGCTGCTTACCGCCGTGCAGGATTCGCTCCACGCCCACGCACTGCTGCGCCGCGACGTCGATTACATCGTCAAGAACGGCGTGGTCGAAATGGTCGACGAGTTCAAGGGCCGCATCGCGCTCGACCGCCGCTGGCCCGCCGGGCTGCACACCGCCGTGGAGGTCAAGGAGCGCGTCGCCGCCAAGCGCCAGGGCCGGATTCTGGGCTCCGTCACGCTGCAACACCTGGTCGCGCTTTACTCGCAAGTCTGCGGCATGACCGGCACAGCCGTTACCCAGTCGCTCGAGTTCGAAAAGATCTACGGCATGCCGGTTGAGGTGATTCCTACCAATCGCCCGGTGATTCGCATCGACCATCCCGACGAAGTCTTCCGAACCCGGCACGAAAAAGAGCGGGCGGTCCTGGACGAGATCCGGCGCGTGCACGCTTCTGGCCGGCCGGTTCTGGTAGGCAGTGGAAGCGTCCAGGAATCCGAACGTCTGAGCCGCATGCTCTCTGGGATCCCGCACCAGGTTTTGAACGCGCGGCAGGACGAGCGTGAGGCGTCCATCATCGCGCAGGCCGGCGCGCGCGGCGCCGTCACCATTTCCACCAACATGGCCGGACGCGGCACGGATATCCGATTGGGCCCGGGCGTCGCGGAACTGGGCGGCCTGCACGTCATCGGAACGCAGAAGCATGAAAGCCGACGCATCGACAACCAGCTTCGAGGCCGCGCCGGACGCCAGGGGGATCCCGGTTCCTCGCGCTTCTTTGTATCGCTGGAAGACGACCTGATGGTGAAATACGCCGATCTGAACCCCGACTTGGGGAAAGATCCCGACTCGGTGCAGCGGCTGGTGGAAGGCCACAATCTGGATGCTCGGATTTTTCTGCAAAAATACGAGCTGCCAATCGAAGGGCAGCGCCACCACATCCACGAGCACCGCCAGAAAATCCTGGACGGAACCGAGCCGTGCGCTTCCGAGCTCGATCGGCTAATCAGCCTGCGCACCATCGACGATCTATGGTCCGATTATCTGGCCCGCGTGTCCGAACTCCGCTCCGGCTTACCGTGGATTGACTTAGGCTTGGGAGGCGCGCCGTTTTTGACGCTTGACCGCAGGGACGCACATTACGAATTCGCGCAGAAAATCCACCAATGGTTCTCGGAACTGGAATCCGAGCTGCCGGTCGAGATTGCCCGCCGCCTCGAGGAAGCCCAGGCCGGCGCGGGAACCGATCCAGCCGAGCGCGGCGCGGTCTGGACTTACCTCACGACCGATCAGCCTTTCGGCTCGTTCAGCGAGCGAGTGATCCGCGGCCTGCGCCGCAAGTTTCGAAGGTAACGGCGCGTTTACTTCTTCACCAGCAGCGCGAGCGTGCCGCCCTTGGCCGGGTAAACATCGATCTTCGCGCCGGCCGGCAGCACGATCGGCTTTTCGAAATAATACGCGCGATCGAACTTAGGCTTGTAATCGTAGATCCAGATCAGCGGCTTCACGCTGCCGTCCGGCTCCTGGATCACGGCTTGAATCGAAGCTCCCTCCGCCATCGTGCCAGGGCGCGCGCCGATCACTGTCACCGGATCTTTAATCGTCAGCGTGCCATCGGCGACTAACTGCGGCGCGGACTTATCGAGAGCGCCTGAGCCCGCGGTCTTGGCGGCCACGTTCGGGGCCGCGGCCGGAGCATTGAACTCGGGCATCTTGGGCAGCAGTTTCGGATCGTCGCCTTCCGGAGACCCTCCCTCTACCCAATCCGCGATCAGGTGCATCTCCTCTTGTGTGAGCGCGTTCTCTTCTTTCACCGGCCCGAAACCTTTCACCGCGGCAAAGGGAGGCATGCGCCGCTCCAGCACCTCCTCCTTGATAGCCTTGGCCCAAGGCCGCGCCACCTGATAAGTCATCAGCGAAAACGCCTGGCCGCCGTCGTGATGACAGGTCGCGCAACGGTCATACACGATGCGAGAAATCTCACGATTCCAGGTGATCTGCGTGGTAATGGGATCGTGCGCCAGGGCGACGCCGGCGCCGCCCAAACCCAGCACGAAAATCACAGACAATCTTGCAAAATCTATTTTCATTAGCTACCGCTAGTTGCGCCCCCAGTTTTTTTCGGCGTGAAGAACTCCTGCACGCTCATGTCGGCCGGCATCACGACGTCGTAGAAGCCGATCATCATCTCTTCCCAGCTCTGTTCGCCGAATCGCACCGTCGCCGTCGGATCCGGATTCTTCGGATTGTTCGGCGAGTTATCGTACCATGCCGTACACACGATCGTCGTGCCCGGCGGAATGGTCAGCGGCTTGGCCAGTTGATAGTCGAGCTGCCAGAAGAAATCGTAGTTCGGAACTCGCAACAGAACTTCTGACCGCCCGTCCGGATAAACCGCCGTGTATTCGAACGACTTCCCGCGCAAATGCATATGCGGAAAGAAATTCAAGATCGTGGCTCCGTTCGGATACGTCGTTTTGGCTTCTATCTTGTAATTGGGATCGCCCGGCGGAATCTTGAAGCCCAGATTGTAGCCGCCGATGGTCAAAGCACGCTCCGCCGGTTTTTCCTTGGCAAACACCAAACCCACCTGGGTGTGGTCCTCGGTCTCCTTCCCATTGGTGGTGTAGTGGATCTGCAACACCAGGTCCGAGCCCGCCTTTATCATCTTACCCAAACCGGGCCGCCAGATCTCGGGCACCTTACCCGGGGTGTAGATCATGAGAATATCGTTCCCGCCGCCGGAAATGTTTTGAAAATTGCCGCCTTCGGGTACGAAAGGCACGTTCGTCTTAGCTTCGCGCAGCCACTTGGATTGCGGGTCGCGAATGAAGATCACCACGTGGTGGACCACCATGCGGTCGCTGGGCCGCGCTTCGGCCATCTGCACCCACTTATCCTCGGTGAACTTGGTGGGAAGCACGACATATTGATAAGGCACGTCGCCCTTGGCGGGCAGGTGAAACGGCTCCGACATCCCCAGCACGACGTCGGGTTTCGGAATATTCCAGCCATCCACGAACGCCAGCGCCTTGGGGGCATCCCTCATGTCGCCTTCTTTGGCGCCCGAATCCACCCAGGCCACCAGCGTCGCGAGTTCATCCTGGCTCAAAGACCGGTCATTCACGAAATGGCCGTATTTCGGATCGGCGAACCAGGGCGGCATCTTCTTGGTCAGCACATCGCCGCGGATCGCTTTGGCCCAGGGGCGCGCGTCCTTATAGGAGAGCAGGGAGAACGGGGCGATCTCGCCCGGCCGATGGCATTCCTGACAATGCTTCTGCAGGATCGGCTCGACGTCCCGGTGGAACGTGACCTCGGAGGGGGCCGCAACGAGGTATGCGGCGCTCGAGAAAAGAATCGCGAATCGTGCTAGCTGCTTCATAGATGGCTCCCTGGTATAACTCAAAGTCAAAAGCGCAAAACAAAAATCGCGCTGGCGGACATTCCCCGGTCGCCAGCGCGATTGTTTATCAAACTAAAACGGCTCGACCGCTGGGCGGCTCTTAGAAGCCCCCGCTCGAAGCCTGCGCCGGCGCCTTCTTCGGCATCATCAAATCCATGGCGCTCACGTTCATCGGAACCGCCACATCGAAGAACCCGAACATCATCTCTTCCCAGGTCTGTTCACCATAGTGAACTTCCTTGGTCGGATCTGGATTGAAGCGATTGTTAGGCGAGTTGTCGTAGTGCGCGACGCAGTCGATCACTGTGCCCTTGGGCAGCACCTTCGGCTTGGCCAGTTCATAAGTGAGCTGCCAGTTGAAGTCATAGTGCGGCACGTCCAGCAGGGTCTCGGTCTCACCGCTCGGATAAGTAACCTTGTAAATGAAGTCCTTGCCGCGGAAATGCATATGCGGCAGCAGATTAACCAGCGTGGCGTCTTCCTGCAATGTCATCCTGGCTTTCACCTCGTAATTGGGATCGCCTGGAGGAATTGCGAAATTCGCCGTCGTGACGGCCAGCGACAGGACGCGTTTGGTAACCGGACCCTTGGCAAATACCAGTCCGAGCTTTGAGATGTCGGTGCCCGCGGTACCGTTGGCCGTATAGTGAACCTGGAAAATGATGTCCGAACCGGCCGGGATCAACTTGGCCTCGCCGGGTTTCATAATGTCAGGCATGGTTCCGGGCGCGTAGCCGGCCACGTTGTCGCCAAACGAGATAGCTTGTTGCCCGCGGCCTTGGCCCTGCGCGCGTGGATTTTTTTGCGCGTTTTCCCTCGCCTGCTGCTCGGCTTCACGCGCGTCGAACGGAATTCCCGGCTGCAGGTTTCTGAGCCAAGGATTGCCAGGCTCCCGAATGAAGGTCAGGATGTGGTGCACCAGGGCCGGGTTGCCGGGCCGCGCTTCCGCCATCTGGACATACTTGTCTTCCGTGAAACCGGTGGGAACAACGATGTACTGATAGTCGATCGTCCCCGACGCCGGTACGCTGAACGGCTTCGTCATACTAAGCACCACATCGGGCTTGCCGATGCGCCAGCCTTCCACCCAGTCGATCGGCTTCGGCGCGTCCGCGATTTCTCCAGCTGGGGCGCCCGCGTCAACCCAGTTCACCAAGGTATCGATGTCAGCCTGTGCCATGCTCCGGTCATTGGAAAACTTGCCGTAATGCTCGTCGGCGAACCATGGCGGCATTTTCTTAGTCACCACGGCTTGTTTGATCGATTTGGCCCAGGGACGAGCCTGGTCATAAGTCAAAAGCGACATCGGCGCGGCCTCGCCTGGCCGATGGCACGTTTGGCAATTCTTCTGTAAGACTGGCAACACATCCTTATAGAATGTGACTTGCGTCGTAGCCGCCGACGCGAGGGCAACCGAAAAGACAGACAGACAAAACAAGCGCATGAACAGCCTCCCGACTGGATCTGGTGTGTGAAACCTCTTTCCATCATACGGGATTCCGCCTCGATTTGGTTCTCAGAAAATGCGCGGGGCAGGCAAAAAAACGGTTGTTTATAGGTTGTTTTGTTAATTTTCTGAGCTTGGCGGGAAGTAGTTGTACTTCCCCTCGGGTCTTCGTTGCGCCGCCGAAGTCCAGCTGCGCGAGGCTTGACCGCCAGCTCTAACCCCAATCGGCAGCATAACTTCGACGCCAGCCGGCGGTTTCGCGGCGAGCTCAATTTTTTCCATTGCATGTGGAGATAATTGCGCTATCATAGACACTTCATAAATTAGGTTTTTCTTTATGCCGCCTAAGCCCGCGCCACTCCCGTCTTCCAACTGCGCCCCCGCGCTTGGCCTTGACCATTTCCGCAAGCTGGCCGGTATTTCGCTCGATGAAATCGCCGCCAGCACCAAGATCAGCCTGCGTTTCTTGCGAGCGATCGAAGCCGGCGAGTATAGCCAGTTGCCGGGAGGAATCTTCACCACCAGTTATCTGCGCCAGTACGCCGCGGCCATCGGTTACGACGAATCGGCATTGCTGGAGCACTATCAGCGCAAGATGAACCCCCAACCACTGGTCGAGCCGAAGCTGCCGGCGCGGGAGACACGCAATCGCCTGGACCGCTGGTTCGGGATAACGGCGCAAGAATCGCGCTAGGTTCCCACCGCTGCTCAGGCGATCTCCCGGAGGATCGCGTCCGGAACCCGGCTCTTCAACTGAGGGTTCGCTTCCAGAATTCTGGCTATGTCCAGAAGGTCCTTTCTCCGTTTGGTGGAACGGCGATCCGGATCGGAAGCAGCCCAGATTTTACCCTGCAGCACATCATCGAGTGTTGCAACTGGCAGTGGGACCCCGAGCACTTCGCGGACGAAGGCGCGCTTGACGAAGTCGGAGTAGCGCGGATCGGTCTGAATCCGGATGCGCAGATTAGACCCGGGAGAGGACACGTTCAGGCTGTGAGCGAACTCTTCGACGACAAAGTTCTCTTCCATGACCTTTCTGATTTGGTCGATTTGGTCCACGGTCACGGCAAGGTCGAGATCAAGACTGACGAGGGGTTCTACGTAGGCGTTAACGGCTTGGCCGCCGATCACGCAGAAATTGATTCTGCGGCCGCGGAGCAATTCCAGCACTCTTTCCAGTAGGTCCGACGTATCCATGGTGACCGCTTTCCAGAACGAGAGTGCTTTCATTAACCCGCCGTTCTCAGATTAGCGCACCTATGCAGAACGCGACCGCGCCTATAGCTGTTACCAACCATTCTTCGACTCGCGATTCCATCGGTGTACCGCTGCCGTCATGAATTCCCGAAAAGCTGGATCGTACCTTCGTGCTCGGTGGTAGGAAGGCGGCTGAAATTCTTCCGGTTGCGCGATGACCATCGTAACTATCGCTCAGTATCATGGACGATCAATCAACTTAGTAAGCCGCGGCAAGAAAGGCAGTAACAATCGCGTCAGATCTCTTGCAGCCTTGGTTTCTCTTGCACGTACTGCAGCCAATTGTTCAATGACCGGACTCGGAGGGCGCAGCCTAGTAGCCACTGGTCCTCGGGAACGTCAGTTGGAAAGCGGCGAATATCCACATAGTCGCTTAGCTGAGGCACGGGATCAAGCGGAGCGGAGCTGGAACTAACAACACGTTCGATCAGCGTGGCCCACGTGACCCCCTCCTTGGCGCGGCCAATCACAGTCTTGGGCAGAACACCCCGCATCGCGCGACGCAGCAGATATTTCTGCTTGCACCAGGGCAAAGGGGGAACGGCGAGCAGAAAACGGAGCATACGCAGATCCAGGTAAGGGTGCCGCACTTCAACTGGAGTCCCAGTCCAAGCGGCGTCGTGGCCGTCAAACATCCACTGCCAGAGTGGATCCTGAAAAGATGCGTACGCCACTGGTCGTATGGGATGGGGCGATTGCGCCGCCGGCGGTGTTAGCCATTTAGCCTTCCACCGGTCACGCAGGCCGTACTGCGATTCGATCGCGGGATTCATCCATTCCGGGAACGCATCCGGGAGTAGTTGCATGGAGGGCCCCCTCAGCCCCGGTCGAATCGCGGCCGACTTCGAGGCGCTGCGCCGCGCTCGCATGACGGTCGCATACAGATCGCCCAGAAGGCGTCCGTATCCGCCCTGGGCCAGCAAATACGATACATAATTTCGCCATTCGAATAGCAGTCCGTGGTCCGGGCCTTCTCCGTGAAAAAATACGCGGCTCAATGTGCCAGCTTGCCGATAAAATTTGCGAGTAGCGGACAATTCCCAAGGCTGCAGCACCGGTTCCGGCGCGGGCAGAGGAGCAAACTCCCAATTGCGATCGATGCTTGCGTCACCCCAAGGAAAGAGATGGATGGGTATCGCCAGCGCCTCGGCCGCAAATCCGGCGCACTGCTTTTCTACTGGATCTGCCGGGTCGTCCTTGGTCAAAGCCGCCAAAGTTCGGTTTGCGAGAGAGTGAGCCCGCAGCACACCTGCCGCGCCGGCCGCCATGCTGGTCGAATCCAGCCCCCCGCTCATGAAAATTCCAGTCAGATTGGTTCGCATACGATCGGCCACACACTGTCGCAGTAATTCGTTAAAGCGATCGACGTAGTCTTCGGACCGCCGTAAGAACAGAGGCGGGTCAACGGGCATCGTCCAGTAGCGTCGCGATTGTTTGCCGGCGCGGGACCAAGTGACCGTGTGCGCCGGTGGCAGACGCTGAATGTCGGCGAACATGCTGGTAGCCAGATCCTGGTTGCGCTGCAAAAGCAAGAAATCCACAATGGCGAGATCGTTCAACTTGTCGGACACGGCGGGATGTTGACGCAAGCATTCCAGCGTGCCGCTGAAGATCACCAGCGGACCCTTATGAGCGTAATAGAAAGGCTTGACGCCCAGATGGTCGCGCGCGCAAAACAGACATTTTCGCGGGCCATCCCAGATCGCGAAGGCGAAGTCGCCCAGCAGATGGTCGACGCAGTTCTCTCCCCAGGCGAGATAGGCGCGCAAGAGGAGTTCGACATCGGGCGCGGCGCCGAGACCATGCTGTGACGGATTTTCCAGTTTCGCGATCAGGTCCGCGCGCGCATCCAAACGGGCGTCGGCGACAATCCAGGTGGCCCCGTCCAAGCTGAACGGCTGGCGCTCGGTTTCCGACTCCGCCGCGGTCTTCAGAAGCGTGTGACCGAATCCAATGGGACCATCCACCCAGATTTGTTGGGCATCCGGACCGCGAAAAGCGAGCAAATCCGTCAAAGCCTGCAGCGCCTGGCGATCCACTGGGCTTTGATCCAGGTGCAGAATGCCGACGATGCCGCTCATTTGTTCACTTTACAAACCGTGGGGACCGTCCCGCGGTCCAGGGATCGTAATCATAAGCGAAACGGATGCGCTCGTCCATGGCGGGATGGTTATAAAACCACAGTTTCACGAAGGAGGAGGGGGACGGCTCCGTCAGGTCGGCCTCAGCCAGAATCTTGAGCGCCTCCGCCGTCGTCTCTGAAGGATTCGGAACGATGCCATGCACCACTTCCAAACCGTACTGATCGGCCTCATGCTCTAAATGCCGTTCAAAGGCATTTTGAGCGGGCACGCTCGCAAAGTTAAGAAGAAACATCACCAACAGCAACACCGGTAAGGAGGCCCAATCCGCCACACCGCGCAGCCCCCACCCATCGCCGAAACGCCCAACCACCCAGCGCGTCACATGGAAGCCAGCCCAGAAAACGAGCAACAGCAAAGCCATGGAAAATAGCAGATCCTGGACGATGTGGCCCAAAACGTAGTGGCCCAGCTCGTGGCCGAAAATGGCCAGAAGCTGTGGCGGCGTCAGACGCTCCGCGGCCGTATCCCAGACCACTACGCGGGTTGCGCTGCCCATGCCGGTCACCACGGCGTTCATGCCTCTGCTCTTTCGGCTGGCGTCCAACAGAACAATTCGGTTCTCCGCGATGTGCTGACCGGAATGCTCGATTACGCGCTCGATCTGCTTCACCAGGTCGGGTCTAGAATCTGCAAGCGGGGTGTAGTGGTCAAACAACGGATCAATCAGCAGCGGGCTCACGAAGGAGGAGAATACGATAACCGGCAGCACGGCCAGCCAGGCGAAAAACCACCAATGCCGGGGACTGCGCCGGATAATCGCATACACCAGCCAGACCACGAATGCTGCACCGGCCGCGACCAACACATCGCCCTTAGTCATGTCCCAAAACCACGAACCCCAGCTTTGAATCGATAGTCCAAAGTGGCGCTGCACCGCTTGGCCCGCCACATTGGTGGGCAACAACAGCGCATCGAAAATCAGAGCAAGCGCGGGCACGAAAAGCAGAGCTTGCAGGAAGCGATCACGCGCCACCCGTTCAGCCCAATTGCGCAATCGCGGCGCAACTTGAAGACGCAGCAATGAGAGCAGCACGGCAATCGTGTAGGCGAAACGAATGAAATATAGTTTGTAGAGGGCCTGAGAGTAAGCGATGGCCTGCGCGGCGCGCTCGGGCGAGCTACCGGCCGGATTGGCGTGATAGGCTCCAACAGTTTGGGAGCCAGCTTGCCGCGTCAAGCCAGGGCCGGGCAGATTAGCGGCAGGCTGCGACTGGGCCGCACACACGGAGTGACCCCAGACCAGGAGGCTCAGCATCAAGATCGCTCCACGCATTGCGCGCGCCCTGACCACGCGTAAAAAGCTGCATCGCGGAGCCGAGGCTGGTCTGACCAATTGAGAACTCACTCGCACTGTCCGGGGCTAAATGCCCCCGCCACAGCAGCCCAACGTTAGAAATACTAGTAGTACCATCGTCGATTTGAGCATTGAACTTAGTTCTGTCTCAGTATAAGATAGTCTGTCAAATTCAGAAGCGCCAACTCGGAGGATTTGGCAGTTTCTTCGAGCGCGCAGGTTTGGAGGACTCATGAGAAGGAGATTCGGCCCGATCATTATTGCGCTCTGCACCGTGATACTTGGAGCAAGCGTAAGCTATGCCCAGAAGGGCGTTAACGCGCTTGGTTTTACAGATAAATCAAGCTTCAACGCGCTTGGAGTCACAGAAGTACCGGAACTCCAGGGCTTTGGAGGCGTCGCCCTGCTGACGGTTGTAGCATCTGTTGGGTACGGCGCACGGAAGATCTATCAGAAGATCACTCGACGGGGCCGCGAGTAGGGTCGGCGGCGCGCACATTGACGGAGGAGGGATTGTGAGACGAAGAATAAGCCCGATCATTATAGCGCTTTGCACCGTGATACTTGGAGCAGGCGCAAGCTATGCCAAGACCTACAATTCGTTTGGAACCGACGATAAGTACTCCAATGGGCTTGGATTCCAAGAAGTGCCGGAGCTCCAGGGCTTCGGAGGGGTCGCCCTGCTGACGGTTGTAGCATCTGTTGGGTACGGCGCTCGGAAGATCTACCAG
>Ga0335083_10001572_pt1 | contig 31164 bp, 22 predicted proteins | sample Lox_Sample_42_FD_206716 | JGI IMG/M metagenome (GOLD analysis project Ga0335083, IMG submission 206716) | Soil microbial communities from Loxahatchee National Wildlife Refuge, Florida, United States - Lox_Sample_4.2 | ecosystem: Environmental > Terrestrial > Soil > Wetlands | place: USA...
GGCGACTGCACCATCGCGCCCTACTACTCGTGTCCGCCGGCGGGCGGCGCGTGCACCTCGACCATCGTGTGCGGGGACGGCAAGCGTGACCCGGGCGAGCAATGCGACGACGGCAACACGGCGAGCAACGACGGCTGCTCGTCGAGCTGCCTCGTCGAGGCGAACTGGAGCTGCACGGGCCCCGCGGGCGGGACGAGCACCTGCAAGAAGCTCGTCTCGTGCGGCGACAAACGCGTGAGCGGCGGCGAGACGTGCGACGACGGCAACACGGTGAGCAACGACGGCTGTAGCTCGACGTGCCAGATCGAGCCCGGCTACACCTGCGCGACGCCCGGACTCGCGTGCACGCCGACCGTCGTCTGCGGCGACGGCAAGCGCGCGGCCTCCGAGCAGTGCGACGACGGCGGCACGACGAGCGGCGACGGCTGCTCGGCCCAGTGCAAGATCGAGAACGACTGGAATTGCACGGGCGCGGTCGGTGCGAAGAGCACCTGCACCTACACGGTGAAGTGCGGCGACGGCGTGCTCGGCGGCAACGAAGTCTGCGACGACGGCAACAAGGTGGGCGGCGACGGTTGCTCGGCCGACTGCATGACGATCGAGAGCGGCTACAAGTGCGCGCGCGCGGGGCTCGCGTGCATCCCGATTTGCGGCGACGGCGTCGTCATCAAGCCCGAGCAGTGCGACATCAAGAACGCGACCGGCACCGACGCGACCGCGTGCCAGAGCTGCCGCCTCACGCCCGGGTACACGTGCGGCGCGGACGGCAAGGGGCCGTGCAGCAAGACGGTGTGCGGCAACGGCACCCCGCCGACCGATCCCATCAATTCCGACGCGTACATCGCGGCCGCCAAGGCCCAGGCCGAACCGGGCGAGGGCTGCGACGACGGCAACACCGTCGCCGGCGACGGCTGCGGGCCGACGTGCCAGCTCGAACCCAAGGTGACGGTCGGTCCGAGCCCGACCGTCGCGGTGACGTGCGGCGACGGCCTCAAGATGGGGTCCGAAGAGTGCGACGACGGCAACACGACGGACGGCGACGGCTGCGATCACGCGTGCAAGGTCGAAAACGGCTGGTCGTGCACCGGCGCCATCACGTACCCGCCCTCGGTCACCATGGCGGTCACGCACCGCGACTTCAAGGCCAACGGCTCGACGGGCGGTCACCCGCACTTCGAGAACGTGAACGCGGACAACAAGGGCATCGCCGGCCAGGTCTGCACGACCGCGAATCAGGCGACGTGCGGTCGCCTCGACACCGAAGGCAAGCCGGTGCTCGCGACGGGCACGTTCTCGTCGATCCCGGGCGGCACCGCGCCCTCCACCGCGAGCGCGCGCTACTCGACATGGTACCGCGACACGAACACGCTCGGCTACACCGTCTCGGTGCTGCACGACACCCTGGAGCTCACGCAGCAGGGCGACACGAGCTCGGACGTCTACGCCTACGCGAGCAGCGCCTACTTCCCGATCGACGGGCTCGGCAACGGCAACACCTGCGACGACGGGGAAATCACCAACAACTGCTGCAACACGGGCGGCGCGTGCGTCGGCCACAACTTCAGCTTCACGACCGAGCTCCGCTACTTCTTCCAGTATCAGGGCGGTGAAACCCTCACGTTCAGCGGCGACGACGACGTGTGGGTGTTCATCAACGGGCGCCTCGCGGTCGACGTCGGCGGCGTGCACTGCGCGGAGATCGGGCAAGTCGTGCTCGGCGACGAGGACGCGAGCTGCTCGCTCAGCGGCGCCGACTACACGAACAACAGCCCCGGCGGCACCTTCAGCACCGCGGCCTGTTCGACGACGGGCGACCCGCCCGCGTGCAGCCTGAGCGCGAGCGAAGAGAGCGCCGCGACGGACGATCGCTTCGCCATCACCAAGGGCGGCGTCTACGAGATCGTGCTCTTCCACGCCGAACGGCACACGACGCAGTCGAACTTCCGGCTGACGCTGCAGGGCTTCCTCGCGCCGCGCTCGACGTGCTCGCCCGTGTGCGGCGTGAACCCGACGGGACAAAACCCGACCGTCACGCTCACGCCGCCGGAGGAGTGCGACGACGGCGCGAACAACACGTCGAGCCCGACGTACGGAAAGTGCACCGCCGGCACCTGCACGCTCGGTCCGTACTGCGGCGACGGCACCGTCAACGGCAACGAAATCTGCGACAACGGCTCGAACAGCGCGCAATACGGCCAATCCGGCTGCGCGCCGGGCTGCGTGCCGCCGGCAAAGTGCGGCGACGGCAACATCGATACGCCGTTCGAGCAGTGCGACAACGGCTCGAGCAACACCGCGACCGGCTACGGCGGCTGCAAGACCGACTGCACGGTCGGCCCCCGCTGCGGTGACGGCGTGAAGAACGGTCCGGAGACCTGCGACGACGGCGTGAACGACGGCTCCTACGGCGGCTGCACGCCGAGCTGCACGCCCGCGCCGAAGTGCGGCGACGGCGTGGTCGATACGCAATTCGGCGAGGCGTGCGACGGCGGCGCGGGCTGCGACGCGAACTGCCAGCTCAAATGCGGCAACGGCGTGCTCGACCCGGGTGAGCAGTGCGACGACGGCATCCTCGCGGGCGGCTACGGTCGCTGCGCGGCCGGCTGCGTCATCACCGAGTTCTGCGGCGACGGCGTGCGCAGCGGTCCCGAGCAGTGCGACAACGGCGCCGCGAACTCGGACACCGCGTACGGCGGCTGCACGACGCAGTGCAAGCTCGGGCCGCGCTGCGGCGACGGTATCAAGAACGGCACGGAGGCGTGCGACGACGGTCTCGACGACGGCTTCTACGGCGGCTGCAATCCCGATTGCACGCCGGCGCCGAGCTGCGGCGACGGCACGGTCGAGGAGGAATGGGGCGAAGAGTGCGACGACGCGCTCACCCCGACGACGTGCACGAACTGCCACTTCAACGGCAGTTGCGGTGACGGCATCGTGCAGAATCCGCCCGAGGAGTGCGACGACGGCGTGAATGCCGGCGGCTACAACCAATGTGGCCCGCAGTGCTTGTTCGGGCCGCGCTGCGGCGACGGCGTGGTGCAGGCCTCGGACGGCGAGCAGTGCGACAACGGCGTCGACGACGCGGGCATGAGCCTGAACGACGGCAGCTACGACGGCTGCGACAGCCAGTGCCAGCTCGGGCCCTATTGCGGCGACGGCGTCGTCAACGGCCCGGAGGTCTGCGACGACGGCATCAACGACCAATTCTACGGCAGCTGCACGCCCGACTGTCTCGGCTACGGACCGCGCTGCGGCGACCGCATCGTTCAGCCCGAATGGGGCGAAGAGTGCGACGATCCGACCGACCCGAATTGCAAGAATTGCCGGCTCGGCGCCCAGTGCGGCGACGGCGTGGTCGAGAGCGGCGAACTCTGCGACGACGGCGTCAACGACGGCGGTTATGGGGAATGCGGTCCGAACTGCATGCCTGGCCCGAACTGCGGTGACGGCGTGGTTCAGTCCGCACACGAAGAGTGTGACGACGGCGTCAACTCGGGCGGCTACGGCAAGTGCGCCCCGGGCTGCATCTACGGGCCGCACTGCGGCGACGGCAAGGTGAACAAGCCTTACGAAGAGTGCGACGACGGAAACAATAAGAGCGGCGACGGCTGCAGCTCGGCGTGTAAGAAGGAAACCCAGGTTCCGCGCTGAGCATGGGAGTCCGGCGGGCCCGTCACGGCGGGCCCCGAATCCTCACCTCGAGTCTCGGCGGTGGGGGCCGGACGCCGCTTTCGGGCGGCACAGCGGGTCACGCCGCCGAAATCGCTCGGCGGCGTGTTTTCATTGTCGTCCGCGCGCCGGGGATCGGTGTAGAAGACTGACCCCATGAAAAAGACGCTCAGCACGTTTGGATTGCTCGCCCTCGTGGGCTGTGCGCAGGAGCAGCCCGCCGCGGCGCCGCCGCCCCCGCCTCCGCCGCCGGCCGTCACTCCGGCACCGGTCATGACCACGCCGCCCCCGGCGCCCGTCGCCGAGGCGCCGAAGCCTCCGCCGGCCACTCCCGCCGAGCGCGCGAAGGGCTTCGCGGATTGCTGGGCCGCCTTCAACGCGAAGGATTGGGCGAAGTTTGCTCCCTGCTATGCGGAGGGTGCAACGTCGGAAGAAGTCGACAGCGGCATGCCGCCGTGGGTCGGTCGCAACGACATCGTCGAAAAGGGTTCGAAGGCGTTCGCCGCCGAAGCGCCGGATCAAACGGGCGAGCTCGAGCTCGTGCTCGTCAACGGCAACAACGTCGCCGCGGTCGCGCTCCTCAAGGGCACGAACACCGGCCCCATCATGACCCCGGGCGGCGACATTCCGCCGACGAAGAAGAAGTTCGGCTTCTTGATGGGTCACGCGGTGGAGCTCACCGAGGACGGCCGCGCCGTCGCCCACGATCGCTTCTACGTCGACGGCGGCACGTTCATGGGGCAGCTCGGCGTGTCGAAGGGCCCGCACCGCAGGCTCGTCGAAAAAGGCTGGGCCGAAAAGCCCGTGGTGCTCGCGTCGGGGAGCGATCTCGAGAAGGTGAATCTCGCCGAGTCGGCGAAGGGCCTCGAGGCGTTCAACAAGCACGACGTGCCGGCCCTCGTCGGGATGATGACGGACGACGCCGTGTTCAGCGAAGCGGGCGCACCCGCCGATCAGGTCGGCAAGAAAGCCATCGAGCGCACGTACAAGCAGCTCTTCAAGGAGTTCAGCGACGTGAAGCTCGAGGTCGCCCGCAGCTGGTCCGCGGGCGACTACGTGGTTTCCGAAGGCGCGCTCGTCGGCACCAACGACGGCCCGATCCCCGAGATGGGCGTGAAGAAGCCGACGGGCAAGCACGTGAGCTCGCGCTTCCTCGAGATCGACAAGTTCGTGAACGGCAAGATCAAGGACATGTGGATCTTCGACAACGGCATGAGCTTCGCGATGCAGCTCGGCCTGATGCCGCCGCCCGGCGCGAAACCCGAAGCAAAGCCCGCGGCCGGCGCGAAGCCCGAAGCGGCGAAGCCCGAAGGCAAGCCGGCGGCCGGCGGCGCGAAGGCCGAAGCCGGCAAGCCCGCACCCGCCATGGCGGCGAAACCGGCGGCCGCGCCGGCGATGAAACCGGCGGCTCCCGCTGCCGCGCCGCCCATGCCTCCGCCCATGAAGTGAACCGGCGCTCGCGACGACGCGAGCAGGTTCACGCACGGCATCGGCCCGCGAAGCACCGGTCTTCGCGGGCCGAGCCATTGCAGGAGGTCGCTCGATGAAAGCACTCGCGACGATACTGGCTCTGCTCGCGTGCGTGACGACGCTCGGCGCCTGCAAGATGCTCGAGCGGCTCGAGAAGAGCGCGCAGCCGAACGCCGCGGCGAGCACCCGAGCGGCGAGCACCGGCGCCCCGTCGAGCGAGGAAGCGAACGACTCGCTCCTCGCCGACAAGCTCGACGCTTACATCTACTGCATGAACTACGAGACGCGGAGTGCCTTCAGCGCCAAGGAGGGCTATCTCCGTCGCGTCGACGCGGTGAAGGGGCCCACCGGCAAGGAGAACGGCCTCTCCGTTCCGGAGCTGAATCCGGCGGAGTGCTTCGAGCGCATCGACCAGGCCAAAACGAAGCAGCCGTCCCTGCCCGACGTCGAAGCGTCCGCCGCCAAGTACGCGTCGGCGTTGTCCGCCCTCGCGGCGCTCACGAAGCAGGCACACGACTATTACGACCAGAAGGAGTTCAAGGACGACAAGTTCGCGAAGGGCATCGCGCTGCACAAGCCGCTGCTCGCCGCCTTCGACGCGTTCGAGCAAGCCGACAAGCCGTTCGAAGCCCAGGTTTCGACGCTGAACGACGCCTTGAGCGAGCGCCGCCTGGCTCGGCTGAAGAGCGACCCGACGCAGGTCCTGCCCTACGACATCGCGCAGAGCCTCGACGACGCGAAGAAGCTCGTGCACTTCGCCGAGGTCGACAGCCTCGAGCAAGTGAATCTCCCCGGCTTGACCGCCGCCGTCACGACCTACGAAGAAGCGCTCGCGGCGCTCTCGAGCTATGCGGACGCGCACCACGCCGAAGCGGAGAAGGTGGCGTTCCTCTCGGGCTTTCGGAGCGCGGCGTCCGATTTCTTGAAGGCGGCGAAGGAGCTCGTGCGGCGAAAGCGCGACAAGAAGGGCTATCAAGGCGAGACCTTGCCGCCCGAAATGATCGACGGTCACCCGGCGAACGTGCTCGCGAAGTATAACGACATGATCAATCGCTCGAACGACCTCGGTTATCACTGAGCCGGCGAGCGGTCAGAAGAGGTCGAACAGGGGCCCGAGCTTCGACTCCGAGAGCGCGAACGTCGCGTTCACGCCGTCGACGCGCGCGTCCCGCACCACTTCGCCCCGGTAGGAGTCGACGGCGCCGATGCGCAGCGTGCGCGGCTTGCCGAGGCCGGGGCTCGGTTCGAGCTCGATTTTCAGCGCCGGCGCGGCGATGCCTTCGCTCGGGCGCGCGGGTCCGCTGTGGAGCGCCGCTTCCGCGCGCAAGCCGGCGAGCGCTTCGAGGGCGCTTTGCGTGGCGGCTTCCGGCACGTCGTCCGTCTTCGCGACGAGGGCGCCGCCGCGCCGCTCGATCACGACTCGTTTTTTGGGGGTGGTCAGGGTGACGCGCGCGAGCGTCGCCGACTCCGCCATGAACGGCGAGCGGTCGATGAGCAGCGTGTCGAGCCGTTCGACCGTTTCGCGCGACGCCACGAAGACGCCCGGCGAGCCGTCGAGCGCGGCGAAATAGCCGCCGGGCGTGGGCCGGCCCACGCGCAAGCTCCGCTCGTTCACCCCGGCGTCGCCGTCGTCGATGCGCGCGCGCGCCGTGAGCGTCGGGGTGGCGAGGCCGAAGCTGCCGTCGTCGGCGTCCGCCACCCAGCGCACCGCCGTGAGCGAACCGAGCGCGAGCACCGCGTCCGTCGTGAGCTCCCCGTCGGCGGTGAAGCCGCTCGGCACGACGAGCTCGAAGCCGTTCGGCGCGCGGCGCACGAGCTCGTGTTCGGGCTCGCTGAGCTCGAGCTCGGCGAGCGCCGAGAGCGCGAAGTCGAGCACCTTCGAGCTGCGGAGCAGCGTCGAATCGACGGAAAAGGCGCGCGCCGCCTCGCGCCCGAGCGCGAGCACGACGCCGTCCTCCGCGCGGCGAAGGTAGAGCGTGCCGTCGGGCGCCGTCTTGCCGATCTGGACGACCTCTTCGGCGGCCTTGTCGTCGTCGGTGATGACGCGCAGCGTGGCCTTGCCCTGCGGGGGCTCGAGGCCGAGCGCCTTCGCGTCGGGGCGCTCGACGATTTCGGCTTCGGCGCGCGTCAGGGCCTCGATCCGCCGATTCCCGGCTTCGAGCTCGACCGGCGCTTCACTCGGCTTTCGCAGCGAAAACGCCGTCCCGCGCCGCTCGAGCGCGAGCTCGTGTCCCTCGCGTTCGAGCGTCACGGCCTCGACTTCGTCCTTGCGCGCCCCGAACGGAAAGCGATCGACGAGCGCCTCGCGCTCGACGCCGAGCGGCCCGAGCACGTCCGCTTTCACGCACGCCGCGCGCTTCTCAGGCTCGCGGACGATCGCGACGAGCTCGTCCGGCGCGGCGGGGCAGGCACCGCCGAGCTCGAGCACGGCGCGCGCGTCGTCCTTGGCGCTCGGTTCGAGCGTGACGCGCGTGACCGGCGCGCTCCCGCGCGCTCGCTCGGCGTCGGCGACGGAGAGAAAGCGCGTGGCCGAAAGGTGCGTCAGCGCGGCGAAGAGCGGCGCGAGCGCGTCGCGGTTCGCTCGCTCGTGACCGTCGATGCGAAAGCCCAGGGCCGCGCCGTGCACGAGCACGAGCTTGCCTTGCGGCCGCTCGAGCGTGAGCTCCTTCACGTCCCGCTCCCCGAGCGCGACGAGCGATCGCACCCGCAAGTCGTCGGTGCGCGTCGCGAAGAGCTTCACGGACTCGGCCGGAACGACGCCGCCCGTGCGCTCAGAGCCCGCGCCGTCGAGCGCCACGTACGCGGCGCCCGCGGGCGCCGGCGCGTCGTCGCCGAGCGAGAGCACGAGGTGCGAGCCGCCCATCTCGAGCGCGAGCGTCGCCCGCGGGTGTTCGAGGCCGTGCGTCCGGAGGTCGCCGCCCTCGAGCCTGCGCACGGGCGTCATGAACGCGAGCCCGTTCACGAGCTTGCGCGTCGCCGCGTCGTCGGCCGGCTCCGGCTCGGGGGCGCGGACGGTCCAGCCGTCGCCGCTCCGGTCGAGGCTCAGCGTGTCGGCGCCCGCGTGGAGCTCGAGGTGACGGAGCTCGTCTTCGTGCCAGACGGGCAGGAGGTTCTTCGCGCGCGCGTCCCGTTCGGCGGTCGTCGGCGCGTGGCGCGTGCCGAGCACGACGAAGACGCTCGCGATGGCGACGAGCGCGAGCACGACGCTCGCGAGCTCCGAACGGCCGAGTTTCAAGCCGTTCCTCGCCGATCGCGACGCGACGCCCGCTCTTGCGCCCTCCGGCGAAGCAAGACGAACGCGCCGACGAGGAGAGCGGAGCCGGGCATGTAGATCAACACGTAACGCAGCACTTCACCGAGAGATTCCTCGGTGAGCGCGAGCCCCACGTCGCGCGCCGGCTTCTCGGGCACGCTGACGATGGGCGGGCGTGCCGCCGCCCAGGCGATCGCGTTCTCGATGAGCAGCCGGTCGCCGACCAGCGCCGGATCCTGAAAGCTCCGCGCGCCGGCGAGGTTCGCGAAGCCCGCGAGCACGAGGCGCGGCCCGTGCTTTTCGTGCGAGCCGGGCGGCTTCTCGAGCTCGGCGGCCGCCGCGACGATGCGCTCGGCGTGCGGCGCGTCGGGCGGCGGCCCCTTGCCGTCGAGCACCGCTTTCACGTCCGAGAGCACGATGGCGTCGGGGCTCGTCTTCACGAGCGCGCGGCCCGGCCCGCCGCCGACGAGCGACAGCGCGCGGCTCTCGCTCACGAGCACGCTCACCTCCGTCTTGCCGCCCTCGAGGACGAGGCCGCGTGTCGCGGCGTGCTCGACCGGCAGCGCGAAAAACACCTCGCCCGCGCCCCGCGGCAGGCGCCGGCTCGGGTCCGTCTCGAACACGACGTTCGGCTCGAGCCGCACGCCACCGAGCTCGAACAGCCCTTCGAGCCCCGAGGGCGCGACACGGCCGTCGTCGCCGAAGGTGGGACCGACGAGGGCGACGACGTTCCCGCCCGCGCGCACCCAGTTTTTCACGCGCTCGGTCGCGTCCGCCGCGTAGGGTTCCTCGGGCGCCACGATGGCGAGCAGCCGGCAACCGTCGAGCAGCTTTTGCGCGTCGGGTCGCGTGAGATCGAGCGTCGTCGCCTCGAAGTTGTTCTTTTCGACCCGGCGCCGGAGCTCGGCGAGACCATCGGGTCCGACGTCGTCGATCGACGCTTCACTGCGGCCCGTCGCGAAGCAGAGCTTGGCCTTTTCGTTCCCGAGCACGCCCGCGATGCCCTCGGTCACGGCTTGTTCGAGCCGCGGCTTCTGGCGGCCGTCGTCGTCGCTCTGGCCGAGCTCGTCGCTCGTGACGAACCACGTGCGATCGCCGCGCGCGACCAGAATGACCGCGTCCGTCACGATGCGCCCGTCTTCCGCCTTGCCGGCGCTCAAGCCGTACTTCTGCTGAACGGCCGCGAATTCCGCGGGATTTTGCTCGGGGTCGAGGTAATTCACCTCGAGGTGCGCCGTCTTCGCGCCGTAGCTCACGAGCAGTTGCCGGAGCGGCGGCAGCAGCGGATCGGTGCGCGCGAGCAGCACCGTGAGCGTCACCGTGTCGGGCAGATCGTGCAGGATGCTCACCGTGGCGGGCGACAGCGTGTAGAGGCCGCCCGTGCTCACGTCCCAGCGCGCGTAGAAACGAGCGCAGAGCACGTTCGCGTTCACGGCGATGATCATCACGGCGAGCACGCCGAGCGCCGAGAACACCTTCGGCGAACGCGCCGCGCCGGGGCGCTCGGGCACGCTGCCGGCGTCGCTCAACCCCACCTCCACGAATCGACGACGCGCGCCGTCACGAACAGGCTCGCGGACGCGAGCGAGCCGTCGAACACGACGCGCCTGAGATCGATGATGCCGCGCGACATCTCTTCCATCTGCGACGCCATCGAGACGTGGGCGCAGAGGTCGCGCATGAGCCCGGGCTCGAACACGTATTCACCGACGCCCAGCACGAACAGGCCGAATTCCGCGAAAATCGCGAGCAAGAGCGCGATGAGCTGGCTCTTCGAGAGCGAGCTCATCAGCGTGCCGAGGCCGAGGTACGCCGCGCCGATGCCGAAGAGGCCGAAGTAGCTCGACCCGACCGTATGCCAGTCGACGGCCCCGGTGTGCCGGAGCACGACGACGTAGAGCAGCGTCGGCGCCCACATCACGAGGTACGTCGTCAGTACGGCGGCGTATTTGCCGAGCACGACGGCCGTCGGCGTGACGGGCGCGGTGAGCAGCGTCTCGATCGTGCCGCTCCGCCGCTCTTCGGCGAAGGTGCGCATGGTGAGCGCGGGGCAGATGAGGAGCAGGGTCATCAAGAGGAACACCGACTCTTGACCGAAGTACGCTTCCACCGGTCCGGTCTCGACCGCGAGATCGGCGAGGCTCGTGAAGTGGACGACGATGGAATAGAAGATGGTGCCCTGGAGCAGCAGGAACACGACGAGCAGCACCCAGGCGAGCGGCGTCACCCAGAGGCTCAGCATTTCACGCCGGTACACCGCGAAAAAGCCGCTCACGCGTCGTCCTTCGGCTCCGCGTCGTCGCGCGTGAGCTCCGCGAAAACGGCTTCGAGCGACGCGCGCACCGGGCCGACGCTCCGCACCCCGGCTCCGGCGGCGACGAGCGCCGCCACGGCGCGTTCGACCGTCCGGTCCGGCTCCGCGTCGTCGGCGATTTCGAGGGTGAGCTCGACCGTCCCGCGCTCGTCGCGCTCACGCTTCACCCGGACGCTCTTCACGCCTGCGACGGCGCGAACGGCCGTTTCGAGCGCCGCGGGCTCGCCGTGCGCGCCGATCACGCTCTCGCGGCTCCGCTGCCGCGCTTTGAGCTCGGCGAGCGTGCCCTCGGCGACGAGCTTGCCGCGCGCGATGACGAGCGCGCGATCGCAGACGGCCTCGACCTCGGGCAGGATGTGCGTCGAGAGCAAGATCGTGTGGCTCTTGCCGAGCTCGCGTACGAGCGAGCGCACCTCGATGATCTGGTTCGGATCGAGCCCCGCGGTCGGCTCGTCCAAAATCAAGAGCGGCGGGTTCGAGACGAGCGCGTCCGCGAGCGCCACGCGTTGCCGGTAGCCCTTCGAGAGCTGCGAGATGGGCGTTTCGGCCACGTCCGTCACCGCCGCTTGTTCGAGCGCGCGACCCACGGCGGCCTTGCGCTCACGGCGCGCGACGCGCTTGAGCGCCGCGCGAAACGCGAGATATTCACGCACGCGGAGCTCGGGATAGAGCGGCGCGGCTTCCGGCATGTAGCCGAGCCGCGCGCGCGCCTCGAGCGACGCCGTCGCGACGTCGAAGCCGGCGATCGTCACGCGGCCCGAGGTCGCGCCCAAAAAGCCCGCGAGCATGCGCAAGGTGGTCGTCTTGCCGGCGCCGTTCGGGCCCAAGAAGCCGACCACCTCGCCCGCGCCGACCGTGAAGGAGACGTCCTTCACGGCGACGACGCTGCCGTAGTCCTTGGTCAGGTTCCGGGCCTCGATCATGAGCGCGGCTATGCGTACCACAGCTCGCGCGCTCGCCAGCCGCCGGGCGGCGTGCGAGCGCGTCTTCTTTTCGTCCGGTCCGCGAGTCAGCCGGCGCGGAGCAACAGGAGCTCCGGGCCGGCCGGGTGCGCGGGGTTCGTGATCACTAATCGTAGCTCTTCGCCGGCCTTGCCGCCCGTCGCGCTCGCCGCCGGCGGCTTGGCGCTCCGGGCTCGCCGCCGCGGTCAATAGCCGTATTCGTAGGCGCCCATGTCGGCGATGCCCGTGCAGCTCGGGCACGGCGTGTTCGCGTGCTCGTCGACGCGAGCGTTGCCGAGGAGGTCCGTCAGCGGCGCGCGCGCATCGTCGGCGTGGTCGATGCACGGCGAGCCGTCACTCAGACGGTAGTTGCCGTAGGTGGGACCGACGAACAGCGGATCGAAGGACGTGAGGTTCGGGTACGTGCCGCTCAGGTTGCTCGCGAAGAGATTGGGCATGCTCGCGCTGTCCGAGGTGAGCCCGTTCGCGAGCGCGAAGTCCGCCGCCGTGTCGTGCCAAAAGATCGAATTTTCGACGAGGATCGTGCCCATCACGGCGACGGCTGCGTCCCCCGCGGCCACGTTGTCGGCCACGGTGACGTTCGTGAGTCGGAGCAGGCCGGTGCCGAGGTAAGCGAGGGCGCCGCCGGACTGCTCGGCGGTGTTTTGCGCGAGCACCGTGCTCACGATGTCGGCGGGCGCGTAGGTGAGGAGCCCGCCGCCGGACACCGCCGCGTCGTTCTGCAAGAAGCGGCAGTCGGTGATGCTGGTGGCGCTCGTCGTCACGACGACCGCGCCCCCGTTGCTCGCGCCGTTCGCCACGAAATCATCGCTCGTGAGCGTGAGCGCGTCCGCGTAAATCGCTCCGCCCTGGTCGGCCGCCTCGTCTTGGAACGTGCTCCCCGAGACGCTGAGTCCGGCCGAGTTGCCGTCCGCGTAGATGCCGGCGCCGTCACCCGTGACGCGGTCGTGCGCGAAGCTCGACGCGGTCACGTCGACGGGGCACGCGAGCGCGCTGATGCCCGAGCCGTTCGTGGCCGAGCCGTACGCGAAATCGGTGTAGGCGACGGTCGCCCCGCAGTTGCCGCTGCCCGTCAGCACGAGCAGGGCGCTGCCCTGATTCGAGAGGAAGTCGCAGTGCTCGACGGTGAGCGCGCCGCGGACGGTGACGACGCCTTGGTCGACCGCCGAGACGTCGTCGGTGAACGTCGAGTTTTCCATCGCGACCGTGCCCTCGCTTCCGACGGCGCTGCCGTCGGTCGCGACGTTCGATTCGAAATTGCACCACGAGAGGCTGAGGTTGCTGTCGAGATCGGCCTGAATTCCTGCTCCGCCTTCGGACACGCCCTGCTCGAACGTCGTGTGGGAGACGACGGCGGTCGCGTTGCCGATGTCGAGCGCGGCGCCGTTCAGCGCAGCGCTGTTCGCGCTGAACACGCTGTCCGTGACGCTCACGGAGACTCCGCCGTTCACGGCGATGGCGCCGCCGTTGCCGCTGCCGCTCGAGTTCGCGGTGAACGTCGAGCTTTTCACGGTGAGCGGGCCGTTCGCGAAGACGCCGCCGCCGTCGCCGTCGGCGAACGCGTCGTGGACCGCGCAGCCGTCGAGCTCGAGCGGCCCGCGCCCGTAGACGGCGGCCCCGTTCACGTCGCCGTCGGCGCCGTCGGCGTAGCCGCGCGAGATGTCGAGGTGGTCGAGCGTCGCCGCGCCGAGCGTCATGACGACGTGGATCGCGTCGTCACGAGCGCTCGTGGGGTCACCGATGTTGCCGCTCAGTACGGGCAGCGGCACCGTGAAGACGCGCTCGGACGCCGCCTCTTCACTGCCGTCGAAGCCGCCGCGGATCGTCACGCCGTCCGGCACCTCGAACGTCGCCAGGCGATCGACGCCGGTCGTCGTGACGTAGGTGCCGCTCGCGACCCAGACTTCGCAGCCGCGCGTGGCGAGGTCGAGCCCGCGCGCGAGCGAGGCAACGGCCTGGTCCCAGCTCCGGCCGTCGTTCGCGTCGTCCCCGCTCGCTCGAGCGACGTGGACGACGCAGCTCGGGACGAACGGCGCGCCGGCGTCGCCTCCGGAGCCGGCCTCGTCGACGAGACCGCCCGTGCCGCCCGCCGCGCCGCCCGCGCCACCCGCGCCGCCCTTCGGAGCCGAGCCCGCCGTGCCTCCAAAGCCAGTCAGTGGCGCGCCGGAGCTGCCTCCGCTGCCGCTCGTCGTCGTGCCCCCAACCCCCAAAAAACCATCGCCCCCGTTCGCTTCGTCGCCGCCGCCGGTGCCGGCCTTCGGTTGGGCGCCGCCGGTGCCGCTCGCGCCTCCGCGACCGCTTGCGCCCGCGCCAGCTCGCGCGCTCGTTCCGGCCGTGGCTGCGCCCGCGCGTCCCCCGCCGTCCTCCGAAGAGGTGAGCGACTTGCTGCGCCCGCCGCACGCCGCCACGACGACGAGGCCGGCCGCGGCGACGAACGCGCGCTTCATCGCGCCGACTCGGGGGAGAGCTTCTCCGTCCACACCATGCTCGAAGCTTACGATCGAACGGTTCGCGGGTGTACGGACGTCGATGCCCGGCGATCAATATCCGTATTCGTAGGCGCCCATGTCGGAGATGCCGATAGAGCTCGGGGAAGGCGAGGGTCCGTGTTCGCTCACGCGCGCATTGCCGTCCAGGTCCGTCGCCGGCGCGCGCGTGTCGTCGCCGTGGTCGATGCAGGGTGAGCCGTCGCTCAAGTGGTAGTTCGACTTTGCGGGGTCGACGAACAGCGGATCGAAGCTCGTGAAGTTCGGATAAGTGCCGCTGAGGTTGTTCGAGTAGAGGCTCACGAGCGTCTCCGGGTCGCCGAGGTTCACGCGATAGAGGTCGATTTCCTCCTGCCCGTCGTGCCAGAGGATGGAGTTGGCGATGACGAGCGAGCTGCCGTCGCGCAGGCCGACCGCCCCGTAGGAGCTCGAATTGTCGCTGATCGTATCGTTCGTGAGCTCGATCGCGTCCGCCTCGGCGTCGAAGATCGCACCGCCGTCGAGAGCTCCGTTCTGCACGAGGAGACTATCGACGATCTCGAGGGCGCCGCCGCCCTGGGCGTTGATCGCGCCGCCCGCTTGCGTCGCCTGGTTCTGCTCGAAGACGCTGGTGTCGACGTCGAGGAGCGTTCCCTCGAAGTCGATGGCGCCGCCCTCGGCCACGCGGAGGTCGGGGCTCGTCGCCACGTTGTTCCTGAAGGTGCTCCCGGTGACGCCGAGGCTCGCGCCGCCGGAAGTCGGATGCACCGAGATCGCGCCGCCCTCGATCGCCGAGTTGTCCTCGAACAAGCTGCTCTCGACGACGAGCGGCCCGGGCCCGTCCGCGACGATCGCGCCGCCTCGCTCGGTCGCGCCGTTCGAGCTGAACGTCGAGTTTCGGATCGTCAAAGCAGCGTGCGCGAGCACGCCGCCCGCCTCGTTGTCGGACAGCGACTCGTAGACGTTGCAGGTGTCGATGGTGAGCGCGCCCGCGGCGACGACGGCTCCGCCGCCGAACGACGAGTCTGCGTGGCCGTGCGTCAGGTAGAGGTGATCGAGCGTCGCCGTGCCGAGCGTCGTGACGACGTGATACGCGTCGTCGTCGCTGTCGTCTTGAATGCCGATGTCTCCGCTCAAGAGCGGCAAGAGCTCGGCGAAGCTGCGATCCGCAGGGCTCCGTTCGGTGCCGACGAAGCCGCCGCGGAGGGTCACGCCGTCCGGCACCGTGAACGTGGCGTCACGGTTCGAGTCGTTCGTCGGCGTGTACGTGCCGGACGCGAGCCACACTTCGCAGCCCGCGTGCGCGAGCGCGAGAGCGCGCGTGAGCGACCGCACGGCGCCGTCCCAGCTCGCGCCGTCCTTCGTGTCGTCGCCCGTGTACGGCAAGACGTGAAGGGTGCAGTCGGAGTCGGTCGGCGTGCCCGCTTCGCCGCCGCTCGCCGTCACGCCGCCGGTCCCGGTCGTGCCGGCCGTCGCCGTCGCGCCGCCGGTCGCGGTCGTGCCCGCCGTCGCGCCGCCGGCCGCGTCGGTGCCGGTCGTTGCCGTCGCGCCGCCGTCAGCCGCAGCGTCCTCCGAAGGGCTTGCCGGCTCCGTTCGCCCGCACGCGGCCGTCGCGACGAGCGCGAGCGCAACGCGGAGCGCGGCGCGCGTGACCGACGACGGATGCAGGGGCATCACCACTGTCGGAAGCTCGGTTGCCCGAGAAGCCGCAAACGTTCAGGGCGTCACGGCTGCGGCTGGACCTCGTCCACGTCGTCCGCGTCCGCACCCTCCTCCTCGAGGATGGCGCCGTGGCACTTCTTGAACTTCTTGCCCGAACCGCAGGGGCACGGATCGTTTCGGCCGATGCGCGGAGCTGCCGTCACCGGGCGCCGCTGCGGCTGCGGCACCGCCGCCGCCTGCTCGCGCAGTTGATTGAGCGCCGCCGCCGGATCCTCCGTCTCGGCGCTCGGGTGCTGCGCCACGACCTGCGCGAGCTCTTCTTGGTAGCGCCGCTCGGTTTCTTGCTCGCGCGCCGCCATCTCTTCCGTGCGCTGCACCTGCGCCTCGAAGAACTTCACGAGCACGTTGCTCGAGACCTTCGCCATCATGTTGAGGAAGAGGTCGTAGCCTTCCTTCTTGTACTCGTTTTTCGGGTCCCGCTGGCCGTAGCCGCGCAGGCCGATGCCGTCACGCAGGTGCTCCATGTTGGAGAGGTGATCGACCCACGCCTCGTCGATGCCCTCGACGTAGATGTGGCGGAAGAGCCGGAGCGCGATTTCGACGCCGAGCTCTTGCTCCTTCGCGCGGTAAATCTCCTCCGCGCATTCGTACGTGCGCTTCATCACCGTGTCGGCTTCGCCGAGCTCGTCGACCGAGTCGTCGAGCTTCTGCTTGAAATGCTCCTGGAAGCCGTCGTGCAGGCCCTTCCAATCCCAATCTTCCGGCGGCTTGCCCTCGACGCAGCTCTCCTCGACCATCGCCGCGACGACGCGATCGACGAGATCGAGCACGCGTTCGCGTTGTTCCGACAAGCCGAGCGGCACGCTGCCGACGAGCTCGTCGTACACGGAGGCCGGCGTCCGCTGGCGGCGCTCCTCGACGTCGAGGCGCGTGCCCCAGAGCTGGTACACCTCGTGCTGGAGCGCCTCGAGCTCGACGAGCTTCTCCGCTTTTTCGAGGCTCGCGCGCGTCGGGTACTTCGGCTTGCCGTCTTCCTTCACCGTGCCGATGGGCGGATCGCAGAACATGCCGACGAGCGCGCCGATGGGCCCTTCGACCTTCTCGAGGATCTCGGGATCGACCGGCACTTGTCGCGCTTCACCCGTCGCCTTGCCCGTTTCGTCGATGTCCTCCGGCGCGTAACGCCCGGCGAGGAGCTGCTGCCTGAGCGCGTAGACCGTCTTGCGCTGGGCGTTCATCACGTCGTCGTACTCGAGCAGGTTCTTTCTGACGTCGAAGTTCCGCTCTTCCACCTTGCGCTGCGCGTTCTCGATGCTGCGCGTGACGAGCGGGTGCTCGATGGGCTCGTCGTCGGGCATGCCCATGCGATCCATCAGGCTCTTCACGCGGTCGCCCGCGAAGATGCGCATGAGGTCGTCTTCGAGCGAGAGGTAGAACTTGCTGTAGCCCGGGTCGCCCTGGCGGCCGGCGCGGCCGCGCAGCTGGTTGTCGATGCGGCGTGATTCGTGACGCTCGGTGCCGATGATGTGCAGGCCGCCGAGCTCGATGACCTCGTCGTGCTCGATCTTGCACTGGCGCTCGTGTTTCGCGACGAGCTCCTTGAACGCGGCGTCGTTCTCGTCGACCGTGGTCACGCCCTGCTGCTTGAGCTCGTTTCGCGCGATCATCTCGGGGTTACCGCCGAGCAAGATGTCGGTGCCGCGACCGGCCATGTTCGTCGAGACGGTAATGGCGCCCTTGCGACCCGCCTGCGCGACGACGAACGCCTCGTTCTCGTGGTGTTTGGCGTTCAGGACGTGGTGCGCGATGCCCTTCTTCCCGAGGATGCGCGCGATGGCGCCGCTCTTCTCGACGCTGGTCGTGCCGACGAGGATGGGCTTGCCCTCCTCGTGGAGGGCGACGATGTCGCGCACGAGCGCGTTGAACTTCTCGCGTTCGGTCTTGTAGACGACGTCGTGATCGTCGGTGCGGACGGCGGTGCGGTTCGTCGGAATGACGACGACGTCGAGCTTGTACGTCGCGCTAAACTCCTGCGCTTCCGTCTCGGCGGTGCCCGTCATGCCCGCGAGCTTCTTGTAGATGCGGAAGAGATTCTGGAACGTGATCGTCGCCATCGTGCGGCTCTCCTCCTGGATCCGCACGTTCTCCTTCGCTTCGACGGCCTGGTGCAGGCCGTCGCTCCAGCGGCGCCCCGCGAGGACGCGGCCGGTAAACTCGTCGATGATGAGCACCTTGCCGTCGGGGCTCACCATGTAGTGCTGGTCGCGCTTGTAGAGCGCGTGGGCGCGCAACAGCTGATTCAGGATGTGGAGCGTCTGGACGTTGACGGGGTCGTAGAGGTTGCGGACCCCGATCGCCTTCTGGATGTGCTCGACGCCGTCGTCGGTGAGCGCGGCGCTGAACGCCTTCTCGTCGACGCTGAAATGCTCGTCTTTCCGCAGGCGGGCGACGACCTCGTTCAGCGTCCGGTAGCTGTCGCTCGCGGCCTCGGCCGGGCCGCTGATGATGAGCGGCGTGCGCGCCTCGTCGATGAGGATGGAGTCGACTTCGTCGACGATCGCGTAGTTTAGCGGGCGCTGACAGTAGTCGAGCGCCGAGTACTTCATGTTGTCGCGCAGGTAGTCGAAGCCGAACTCGTTGTTCTGCCCGTAGCAGATGTCGGCCTTGTACGAGGCCTTCTTCTCCTCGTCGTATTGGCCGTTCACGATGGTGCCGACCGACATGCCGAGGAACTTGTAGATGCGGCCCATCCACTCGGCGTCGCGCTTGGCGAGGTAATCGTTCACCGTGATGACGTGCACGCCCTTGCCCTCGAGGGCGTTCAGGTACACGGGCAAGGTCGCGACGAGCGTCTTGCCTTCACCGGTGCGCATCTCGGCGATGGCGCCCTTGTGGAGCACGGCCCCGCCGATGAGCTGCACGTCGTAGTGGCGCATCTTGAGCACCCGCCGGCCGGCTTCGCGGCACACGGCGAACGCCTCGATCAGGATGTCGTCGAGCGTCGCGCCGTTGTCGAGTTTCTCCTTGAAGTACGGCGTCTTCGCTTGGAGCTCGGCGTCGGACAGCGCCTTCAAATCCGCCTCGAGCGCGTTGATGGCGCCGACCATGGGCTGGATGCGGCGGATGGCGCGCTCGTTCGAGGTTCCGAAGACTTTCTTCGCTATCCAGGTGAACATGGTTCCGTCGGCGGGAACCTAGTCCCTCACGGGTGCCCACGCCAGCCGTACCTCGCCAGCGCTGGACGGCCCTATTTTGAAGGCCGCGGGGGACGCGAGAGGCATGCGGCGAGCGTTGGGACCCGACGCCGAACGCAGCTATGACGGCGCGCGGCGCGGCTCGGCGCGTCGCGCGCGACGATGATCTGCCGCCGGATGTCGGCCGAAGGGCGAAAGCCGCGCGGCACGGGGCAAAGCCCGAGTGCCAATCGCGGCACTCGGCGTCAGCCAAACGACCGGCGTACTGCAGAGACTCTTGCACGCCTCCCCGGTGCGACGTCTTCGCCCTCTCGCTCCAAGACATGACCCCCGCCGCGTTCAAGAAAACGCTCGGCTGAGCCCCGACACGCACCATTCCTGGCCGGACGCATCCCGCCGTCGCTGATGGGTCACGGCGTACTGCAGAGACTCTTGCACGCGTCCCCGGTGCTCGGCTCCCTCCGGGAGCCTGCGCTCTTCGCGACCTACCTTCGGATTTGCATAGACAATCGTCCTCACCGTCGCGCGCGACATGGCCGCCGCCGCGATTCACCTCTGACGCCCACTCAGCAGAAACGACGGTCAGTCTCGGCGAGCGATGCGTGCCCTCGAAGGCAGAGGCAGGCGACCCGTTCGATTGGGTTTCTGTTACGCCGGGAACTTCCGCGAATCCGTAGATCGAACTCACGAAGACTCATCATAGCCCGCCACTTTTGCCCTCTCGACCCACTTCCTCCCGAGCCGCTCGTCTTTGGCCACGCCAATTCCATAAAAATAACAACGACCCACCTCATACGCGGCTTCGACATCGCCAAGACGAGCCGCCCTGCGATAATACCGCACAGCCATGCGGAGATCCTTTTTTACACCTTTGCCACGCTCGTAGGAGTAGCCAAGATTGTACGCCGCCTCTGCCACTCCCGCGCGCTCAGCAATATGCTCCAAAGCGACGGCCGTTTTGAGATTCTTTCGTACGCCTATTCCATGGATGTACCATGTTGCCAATGCATGCGCTGCCGCTGGATGACCCGCAGCGGCAGCCGCTCTGAGCAGAGGAACTACACGAGGCGCATATCTTTCTCGGCCTTTCTTCGCCAACGAAAGGGCGCTTCTATACAAAGTCTCCGGTGTCGTCGCCGTCTCCATCGTGCGCCCTGAACGCGAACGCGATTTGCGTGATAGGGATTGCGGCATGTCATTACTCACAACCTAAGGCTTTGGCCATGGTCCACGATGACCTTTTGGCCGACGCTTTCTCGCCTGCGCTTTCTCGTGCTTTTCGCGCGTCGACTCACGTGAATTCGACGTGTGCTCTTCACCGCCAGCCGCGTCCTTGCCTGTCGCCTGCATTCGCGACGTATCCGAACCTTGAACCGAATCACCCGTAGCCGCGAAGGGACTAAGGTCGACCAAGATAGGTACCACCCTCGGCGTTACGCGGCTCGCGGTGCTAATCGGGCACACCTCTCCCCGCACGTGCGCCAGTTCGCCGTATCGCTCTCCGCGCTCGTGGTTGCCGAAGGGCCGGACGAGGTCGCCGATCAGGCTTAGAGAATGACCATGGAGACGAGCTCGATGCCGCCGCATGCGCGCTGCAAGACGTTCACGTTCTTTGAACGCCGAGCTCGCGGTCGTCGTGCGTGGACCTCGCCGTCGCGAGGGACCGCGCGCCGGGTAGGATGTGCGCTGGCGGCTCCTCATTCACCGCGGCGGCCGAGGTCATGCCGACCGGCGCGGCGGCCTCGGCCGCGCCGTGGCGTGGGCGGCCCCTGGTGAACGATGCTAGGCTCTCGGGCATGGTTGGGTTTCGAGCGTGGGCAGCGGCCCTTTGCGCGAGCGCGCGTGGCATCGTCTCGGTGGGGGTCGCGTTTTGGCTGGCTAGCGGGTGCGCGGGGCAGAGCAGCAGCAGCACGGACACCGATCAGTGTCCGACCGTGTGCGAGAACGGCGCGAAGTGTCCCGGCGCGCCGCCGCTCACGCAGAGCTGTGACGATACCTGTCTCGGGCAGGACGCGCTCGCGACGGAGAGCAACTGTCACGACCTCTACGTCGCTTCCATTGACTGTTCGGCCGCGCTGAAGAGCGTCTGTACCGCGCTCGTCGATTGCAAGAACCAGATCGACGCGGCAAACGCTTGCGAGCAAACGTACTGCGCGGCGCACCCTTCGGCCGACGTGTGCGCCGGCGTTCAGTGACGCACGCGCCGTTCGCGGACGCACGCGTGCCGCGCGTGACGCTCGCGCCGTTCGCGGACGGGCCTTGCGTCAGCGATTCGCGACGCGGTGCGCCTGCCGCCTCGCGCCGGCCTCGAACGTCGCACGCGCCGCGTCGGTGGTGAGCGCGAGCGGCGTCACGGGCGACGGCCGCCCGTCCTCGCCGAGCGCCACGTACACGACGTAACCCGAGTTCGTGTGGCTCGTCGTGCCCGTGATGGGGTGCTCGGCGTGAACGTCGACGTGCACCTCGATCGAGCTCTTGCCGACCCAGGTCACTTCCGCGCTGCAAACCAGGAGCTCCCCGAGGTGCACCGGGTGCCGGAACGTCATCGAGTCGATGGCGATCGTGACGCAGGGTTTGCGCGCGTGGCGCATCGCCGCGATGGCGCCCGCCTCGTCCACGAACCGCAGGATCACGCCGCCGTGGACGTTGCCGAGCGCGTTCGCATGCTCGGGCAGCATCAGCGTGTGCAAAACGAGGCGCGACTCGGACGCGAGTTTGGCGGGCGTTTCGGACGCGGGCATCGGGGCTCCGGCTCATGCTAGGCTCCGCCCGCCGCTCGCGCCACCCCGCCGAGCGCGGACGCCCGCCCCGTAGCGCGCGTCGCCCGGTCGATGGACTTCGTTTACTTCATCGTGCTCGTCAGCTCCCTGATTCTCGTGCACGAGTTCGGCCATTTTTTGTTCGCCAAGGCTTTCGGCGTGAAGGTGCTCACGTTCAGCCTCGGTTTCGGGCCGAAGATCCTGAAGCTCCACGGTCGCGAAACGGAGTACTGCGTATCGCTCCTGCCGCTCGGCGGTTACGTGCGCATGCTCGAGGAGTCGAAGAACGACCACGTGCTGCCCGAGGATCGGCGGCGCACGTTCGAGTCGATCGCGGCCTACAAACGCGTGCTGATCGTGCTCGCGGGGCCGCTGATGAACCTGGTGTTCCCGGTGCTGCTCTACTTTTCGGTATTCGTCGGCGACGGGCCGTTCCTGCCCGCGACCGTCGGCGTCGTCCTCCCGAACCATCAGGCCGAAGGCAAGCTTTTTCCGGGCGATCGCGTGATGGCCGTCAACGGCGAGGAGATCGCGACGTTCGACGAGCTCAAGCGTCTCGTCGGCAAGGCCGCCGGCAAGACGCTGAAGCTCACCGTCTTTCGCGACAAGCGCGACGTCGACGTCGACGTGCCGGTCGAGGACACGACGGAGCGGCGCGACTTCGACGTGGTCGAGCACATCGGTACCATCGGCGTGCAGCCGAGCGCGCCCGCCCCCGTGATCGGCGTCTCGAGCCCCGAGTCGCCCGCGTACCGGGCGGGCCTGCGCACCTTCGATCTCATCACGAGCGTCGGAGGGCAACCCCTGCGTCGCTTCATGGATCTCGACGACGCGTTCGACGCGGACGTGGGCGGCACGCTGCCCGTCACCTATTTGCGCCCGGTGTCGGTGCCGGACGCGCTCGGCGGGCTCGCGGACATGGCGGTGTTCGAGGCCGGCGTCGTCGCGCTCACGCCGGATCCGAACGGCACCACGCTGCTCGAGCGAACCGGCATCGAAACGGCCGATTTGTACGTCGCGATCGTGCCGGCGGATTCGTACCTCTACAAGGCGGGCCTGCGCGCGGGGGACAAGCTCCTCCGTCTCGACGGGGACGCGGTGCCGGCGTGGTCGACCTTCCGCGAGAAGGTGTTCGCCGCGCCCGATCGCCAGCATCGCTTCGACTATTTTTCGGCCCGGGACGGGCGCGTGCGTTCGGGCGAGTTCCAGATGCGCCGCGAAGAGTTCAGCGATCCGCGCGGCCAGACGTTCCGCAGGCAATACGTCTTGCCGATCCAGCACTGGACGCCGGTCGCGCCCGAAGAGCGCGTGGCTCACCCGGCGCCCGTGCGTTACGCGCTCGTGAAAGCGGTGGAAGAGACGGTGGACGTGACGCGCCTCGTCGTCGTCGGCCTGGTCCGCCTCGCGCAGGGTCGCTTGAGCTTGAAGACCTTGTCCGGTCCCATCACGATTTATCAGGTGGCCGGCGAAGAAGGCCGCAAGGGCGCGGATTACTTCGTGTGGGCGATGGCCGTCATCAGCATCAACCTCGGGCTCTTCAATCTCCTGCCCATTCCGGTGCTCGACGGTGGGCATCTTTTGTTTTTGATGGTGGAGGGCGTCCTCAGGCGTCGCCTGCCGCTCCGTATTCGCGAGCTCTCGCACCTGGTCGGGATGGCGATTCTCTTCGCGCTCATGGTGCTCGCGTTCAAGAACGACATCGAAAAGCGCTGGGACGCGATCACCGGCGAACGCTCCGGCTTCTCCGGTTGAGCGCCCCCGAACCGTGACGGACCCGAAGCCCCCTCGCCGTGCCGCCGTTTCCGCGCGCGCGCTCGCCGTCCGCGTGCTCGAGCGCGTCGAACGCGACGGCGCCTACGCCGCGGCGGCGCTCGACGCCGAGCTCGATCGCCACCCGCAGCTCGATCCGCGCGACCGCGCGCTCCTTTCGGAGCTCGTGTACGGCGTCTTGCGCACGCGCCGCGCGCTCGAACGCCGCCTGCTCGCGCACGCGCCTCGCGGCGTGAGCGACGCGCTCGTGCGGCTCCACCTGCTCGTCGCCGCGTATCAAATGCTCCTGCTCGATCGCGTGCCGGCGTGGGCCGCCGTCGACGAGGCGATCGGCGAGATTCGGCGCGCGCGCGGCGCTCGCGTCGCCGGTTTCGGCAATGCCGTGCTCAGGAAAATCGCGCAGGGCGAGCGGCTCGAGCTCGCGAGCGCGCTCCGTGAAACCGCGCCCGCCTGGCTCACCGAGCGGCTCGACCGCGCGCTCGGTCGCGACGAAACGGACGCGCTGCTCGGCGCGGGCGCCGACTTCGGCCGCGTTTGGTGCCGGCTCGTCGCGGGGCGCCCGCAGCCGGCCTGGCTCGCCGCGGCCGAGCGTCACCCCGTGTCGCCGCTCGCGCGCCTCTTGCCGAGCGGCGATCCGGAGAAGCAGAGCGGTTATGCCGAAGGTGCGTTCGTCGTGCAGGAGCCGGGGGCAGAGCTCGTCGGGCTCGCGCTCGGTGCTCGAGCCGGAGAGCGCGTGCTCGACGCGTGCGCGGGTCGCGGGCAAAAGACGACGCTCTTACTCGAGGCCGTCGGCGCGCGGGGCGAAGCCTGGGCCGCCGACGCGCATCCGAAGAAGCTTGCCGCGCTCGCCCGCGAGTGCACGCGGCTCGGCCTGCCCGTGGCGCGCACCGCGGCCGTCGATTGGACGCTCGGCACGGGCGAGCTGCCCGACGGATTCGATCGCGTCCTCGTCGACGCGCCGTGCACCGGCGTCGGCACGCTGCGGCGCCGCCCCGAAATCGCGCTCCGGCTCGCGCCCGGCGACCCGGCGCGGCTCGCGGAGCTCCAGGCCGCGATTCTCCGCAGCGCGGCGACGCGCGCGAAGCCGGGCGGACGCGTCGTTTTCGCCGTCTGCAGCGTGCTCGAAGAGGAAGCGGAGGGCGTCCTTTCGCGCGTGGCGGACGTGCTCGAGCCTGCGCCCTTCGACGCGCCCGCGCTCGGCGCCGTCGTCCCCCCGGGCGCGACGAGCTTCCGGCTCACGCCGCTCAGGCACGCGACGGACGGGTATTTCGTCGCGAGTCTCGCGCGCCGCACGTGACGAGCTTGCTCGAACGCGCGAGCGCCCGCTACTTCGTGTTGCACTGCGCGTAGGTGCCGTTCGCCTGCGCGGACTGGAGCGAGTCGGTGCACGCCTGCTCGACGATGCTCGTTTGATCGGAGCTGTAACAAATCTGATCCGCCGTGACGTAGCCTTCGATGTACGCGGCGCAATCGGCGCAGTTGAGTCCCGCGTCCGAGCAAATGGAGGCGAAGCTACAGCCGTAGTACTTCTTGCAGACCGAGTCCGTGAAGGAGTTCAGATCTCCCGACGGACACGAGTAACTGAGCACCAGGTTCGATACACTGCAACTCACCCCCGCCGCCACCGTTCCGCCCGAACCACCGTTGCTCGTCCCCGACGAGCCGGAAGTGCCCGAGCTGCCCGACGTGCCCGAGCTGCCCGACGTGCCCGAGCTACCGGAAGAACCGGACGTTCCCGCTGAGCCCGAGTTACCGGAAGAACCGCCGCTGCTCGTGGTGCCGCCGCTGCCCCCTTTGCCGCTCGAGCTGCTGTCGTCATCACCGCCCTTGATGGTGAAACAGGCGGGCGTCGCGAGCGTGAACGTGGTGACCAGGAGCAGGCCGAGCTTGGAAGAATGCATGGTTAGCCTCACTAAGAGTGCGTGAATCCCCAACGGCCGATTATCCGCTTCGAGCCTACGCACCGTCAAGCGCGCCCCTTCCTTCAGGTCAGAAGCTCACGCGATTTCGGCCGCCGTGTTTCGAGGCGTAGAGCAGCGCGTCGGCGCGTTCGTAGAGCTTTGCCGGGGTCTCGCCGCTCTCGGTCGCCTGGGCGACGCCGAGGCTGATCGTCACCGGGATTTCCTTCTGATCGACGACGAACTTGTGTCCTTCGATCGCCGTCCGCATGCGCTCCGCGGCGTAGCGGGCGCCGTCGACGCCGACCGGCAAGAGCACCGCGAACTCTTCCCCTCCGACGCGCGCCAGCAAGCCGCCTCCGGCGAGACACGCGGTTGCGATGCGCGTCACCTCGCGCAGCACTGCGTCGCCCGCCGGGTGGCCGAAGCCGTCGTTGATGCGCTTGAAGAAGTCGATGTCGAAAAGGACGAGCGAGAGCTCCGACTTGCTCTGCGCGGCCCGCGCGACTTCGGCCGGAAACGCCTCGTCGAAGCGGCGTTTGTTGAAGGCTCCCGTGAGCGCGTCGTGCGTCGCGAGCTCCATCACGCGCTCGAGATAGCCGATTTCGAGCGGGCTCCGCGTGTACTTGATGACCGTGCGTCCGATGCGGATCTGATCGCCGTCGGCGAGGGGCTCGCTGCCGGTCACGCGCCGGTCGTTCACGAACGTGCCGTTCGTGCTGCCCTCGTCGCGGAGCGCGTGGCCGTCGTCCGTGCGCACGACGGTCGCGTGGTGCCGGCTCACGAGGTCGCTGTTGATGCAGAGGCCGCTCTGCTCCGAACGGCCGATCTTCACCTCCTCGTCCCCGAGCTCCACGCGCTTACCGAGCTCGGCGCCGGCGATCACGACCAGGCACGGACGGTCCGGACCACGCGGCGCGATCGACGCCATCGATACTCGGGTGAGGCGCTCGGGAAAGAGCGTGTCCGACCCCATGTGGGCTCCACCAACATGGCCCTTGTCCCGGCCTGGGTCAATCGGAGCTTCTACGGTCGCGGCGCCGAGCCTTGCGTTACGTCCCGGAAAGGGACATACGTCCTCGTCCCCATGGCCGACCTCGATCTCAGCGGCACGTATACCGCACTCGTGACGCCGTTCGGCGCCTCCGGCACCGAGCTCGATTTAGCGTCTTACGAAAAACTCCTGGCCGATCAGCTCGCGGGCAAGGTGAGCGGCCTCGTTCCCTGCGGAACCACTGGGGAAGCTCCGACGCTGTCCGTCGCCGAGCAGCGTGAAATCGTCACCCTCACGGTGCGTACGGCGCGCGGCAAGGCCAAGGTCGTCGCCGGGACCGGCACGAACGACACGAAAAAGACCATCGAATTCACGAAGGCGGCCTTCGAGGCGGGCGCCGACGCCGCGATGCTCGCGATGCCGTACTACAGCAAGCCGTCGCAGGAAGGTCTTTTGCGACACGTGACGCTCGTCGCCCAGGCCGCGCCCGGGCCGCTCGTCCTTTACAACATCCCCGGTCGCAGCAGCGTGAACCTCGAGGTCGAGACGTTGCTCCGGATTTTGGATTTGTGTCCGAGCGTGGTCGCGCTGAAGGACGCGTCCGGCGGCGTCATGTACTGCCAGGAGCTGCTCGCGCGCGCGAAGGGCCGCATCACGGTGCTCTCGGGTGACGATCCGCTCACGCTGCCGCTCATGAGCGTCGGCGCAGAGGGCGTGATCAGCGTGACCAGCAACGTGCTGCCGCGCGCCGTCGCCGAGGTGGTGGAAGAAGCGCGCGCTGGCCGCTACGAGCGCGCGCGGGAGAAGCACGCCGCGCTCTTCCCGCTCCATCGCGAGCTCTTCAGCGAGCCGAGCCCCGCGCCGATCAAAGCCGCTCTCGTGCAGAAGGGGCTCATCGCGTCGGCCGAGGTGCGCCCGCCGCTCGTCGCCGCGAGCCCGACCTGCAGCCGTCGCGTGGCCGACGCGCTCTCCGCGTTCGAGGCGCGCGCGTGAGGCTCGCCGTTCACGGCGCCACCGGGCGCATGGGTTTGTCCATCGTGCGGGCGGCGCGCGCGGCCGGCGACGAAATCGTGGGCGGCGCGTGCGCGCCGGGCGACCCCGGTATCGGCCGGGACATCGGCGAGCTCGCGGGCATCGGGCCGCTCGGCGTGGTGGTTTCGCCGGACGCGTCGTCGGCGCTGCTCGGCGCCGAAGTCGTCATCGATTTTTCGACGGCGAGCGCCGTGCCCGCCTTGCTCGCCGTCGCGGCCCGGCAACGTGTCGCCGTCGTCTCGGGTACGACGGCGCTCGACGCGGCCGGCGAGAGCGCGCTCGAGCGCGCGGCCGCGCACACGGCGGTGCTCTGGGCTCCGAACACGAGCCTCGGCGTGCAGGTGCTGGCCGAGCTCGTCGAACAAGCCGTGAAGCGCCTCGGTGCGGCGTTCGACGTCGAGATCCTCGAGATCCATCATCGGAGGAAGATCGACGCGCCGAGCGGCACGGCGCTCCGGCTCGCGCGCGCGGCGAAGGCCGGCCGCGGCGAGCTCGAAGAAGTGCACGCGCGCGACGGCAACGTGGGGGCGCGCAAGGACCAGGAGCTCGGCGTGGTGGCGGTGCGCGGCGGCGACGTCGTCGGCGATCATACCGTGTTCCTGCTCGGCAACGGCGAGCGGCTCGAGCTCACGCACCGCGCGTCGAGCCGTGAGCTCTTCGCGCAAGGCGCGCTCGCGGCGGCGCGTTTTCTCCGCGGCAAGCCCGCCGGTCGTTACGCGTTCAAAGACGTGCTCGCCTGAGACGGCGCGCTCGCGGCGCGAGCGACCGAACCTGCTGGCAGCACGCGACGCACGCCGAGCGCGGCGGAACCCAAGCACGCCCGGGCGCGCGTCAGTCGTTGCCGAAGACGTTCTGGCAGCTCGCCGGCAGCGACGTCGAATCACCGCCGAGGATGGCCGAAATCGTGTCGCAATCGGCGCTGCGGAGGTCGTCGACGCACGTCTCGACGGCGGTCTCGTCGATGGACGAGGTGTCGTTGCAGTGCGAGCCGCAGCAGCTCGACACCGCTTCGTCCTGACACGATTGCGGATCTTGCTCGAGCTCGCAGTCGTCCGTGCGCGAGCAGTATTCGGTCGCGATGGCCGCGCACTGGTCGCCGAGGGTGTGCGTGGTGGCGGCGCCGGAGTCCGTGCCGCCGTCGCTCGAATCAGGGCCGATTTGGATGCAGCTCGACGAGCCGAACACGCAATAGCCGAGCGCGAGCGGGATGAAGAGCGTGCCGAAGTGCGAGAGTTTCACCACGTTCCGAGCCACGCGACGAGCATACCCCCATCGAGCGGAGCCGCGACCAGCGTCCCCGCGGAAAAGCCGGTCGCGCCTTCACGCGCGCTCGGCGCGAAGCTCCGGCCGACGCTCGAGCCGATGGCCTCGCCGAGGAGCGCGCCCGAAAGGATGTCGGACGTCCAATGTCGATCGCTGAACCACATGCCGAGCCCGACGCCGGCCGCGAGGGGATAGCCGACGAAACGCCACGCGCCGAGCTCGTATTCCGCCGCGCGAAACGCCGCTGCGGCCGCGAACGTCGTGAGCGTGTGGCCGCTCGGCCAGGCGCCGAGCAGGCCGAACGGATGAAACTCAGTCGCATACTCGGGGTGCGACAGGCGATCGGGGGCGTACGGGTCACGGCCGCCGTTCGGCCACTGTCGCCCGACGCCCCACTTGAGCACGCCCGTCACGAGGAAGCCGCCCGCCATGCCCTGGAGTACCGCCGCGAGCGGTCGTTCGACCTCGCACGCCCGGGCGAGCGCGCTCGCGCCGAACCCGACGAGCGCCGCGCCGGCGAGCGTGTAGGGCACGAGGTTACTCACCGGTTCGAGCGCGTAGCGGCCGCCGAGCTCGCGCTGGACGAGGCGCCGAGACGCGTGATCGCCGCCGCTCGGCGCGAGGGCGGCGAAAGGCAGCGGCGAGAGCGCCGCGAGCGCGAGCGGCGCGGGCTCGGCGAAGTGCCCGAGCGAGGTGCCGACGCGATTCCACGGGGCGAGCCGCGCGCAGCCGTCCTCGGCCCGCACCGGGCTCGCGAGCGCGGACGCGCCGCAAAAGACCAGGACGCCGAGGGTGCGCGCCGTCACGGGAGTTTGCTCTTGCTCGGCGCTCCGCCGCCGAAGAGCTCGCCCTGCACCGGCGCGCCGGCGCTCGCGGGCGCGCGCTCGAGCACGCGCGGTCCTTCGAAGCGCCCGCTGTTCCCGATCGGATCGGATTCGTAGACCTCGAACGGCAGCGCGAACGCGTCGCGCTTCACGTCGGCGAGGACGCGCTCCGGATCGCTTCCGCCGAGCCACGCCGCGTAATGCTCCGGGGTGACGACGAGCGGCATGCGATCGTGGACGCTCGCCGCGAGCGGCGTGGGTTCCGTCGTGACGATCGCGAACGTATCGACGGCTTCGCCGTCCGGCGAAAACCAGGTCGAATGGATGCCGGCGAACGCGAAGAGCGTCCGCGCGAGGTGAAAGTGGTACGCGTGTTTTTTGCCCGTCTCACCGCGAAACTCGCGCCACCCCGTCGCCGGCACGAGGCAGCGATCGGACGCGAACGGCTTCTTCCAGAGCGAGCGGCGCGCGAGCTCTTCCGAACGGGCGTTGAACGCCGTCGGGAGCTCTTTCAGCGGCTTCCGCCAATTCGAAGGGATGAGCCAGAAGCGCCCGAGCCGGAGCGCGCGCTCGCCGTCCTGCGTCCGCACGACGATGAGCTGCTCGACGCCGGCGCCGTACGACGGCGTGACGTTGTAGCTGGGCTTCCAGTCGCGGTAGAGCTCGAGCTGCTCCACGCCGAACGCGAGCTTGATGTCGCTGAGCTCGGCGTCGTTCGTGTAGCGGCCGCACATCGCAAGCGTGGCGCGACGGCGCGCCCGGCGTCACGATGCGACCCCGCGCGGCGGGGGTCAAGCCGTGCGCCGCCTTTCGGGCGACGACGACCGCGCTCGACTAAAAGCCCGTGTTCACGCTGTAGTTCCCGCGGCGCGTGTCGATGGCGAGGTAGCTCAGCTGCCCTTCGCTGCACGACCCGCTGTTCAGGTAGAGGCGATTGCCGTGCTCGGCGCGCGTCGCAAGGTGCGTGTGGCCGGTCACCATCACGTCCACGTCGCGGTTCGCGGCGCGCCCCATCCACGCCCGCTGAAACGAGCAGCGCGTGGCGTCGAGCGAAAAGCCGCCGCGCATCGTGTCGAGCTCGTTCGCCAGCCGGTAGACGGCGCCGAGGTGCAGGCGCCGGAGCCACCCGCCGAGCCAGACGCCGAACTCCGACGCGCCCTGTCGCTCGGCGACGAGCGGATCGCCCTGGTGTCCGTGCGTGAAGAGCAGGCGCACGCCGTCGGCGCGCAGAGTGATCTCTTCCGGGACTCCGAAATGCCGACTCACGAGATCGTGATTGCCGTGCACATGGAGGTATTTCGGGCGTTTGAAGCGCGCGGCGAGCTCCGGGTGGGCCTCCTGGGCGGCTTTGAGCTCGCCCGCTTGGTCCCCCGGCAATGCGCCGGTGAGCGTTTCCCAGATGTCCCCGAGCAACACGACGCGCTCGAAGTTGTCTTCGAGGAACGTCAGGAAGCCGAGGAATTCCGCGTCGTCGTGGCCAAAGCCATCGGTGAGTCCACGTCGACCGAGGTGCAGGTCCGATATGACCGCAAGCTGCATGATTGCCTCGCTTGGCTTGCGACGGGAACCAGCCCGTCGCGATTCATGCTCGAGTGCAATTAGAATGCCCCTGTGACAGGACGGTGTTGTCGCCGA